>Ga0256404_1011531_pt1 | contig 11797 bp, 10 predicted proteins | sample RumenRJG_01DNA_FD_185990 | JGI IMG/M metagenome (GOLD analysis project Ga0256404, IMG submission 185990) | Bovine rumen microbial communities from Lethbridge, Alberta, Canada - RJG_01 | ecosystem: Host-associated > Mammals > Digestive system > Stomach > Rumen | place: Canada: Alberta | collected... | reverse complement strand
CTTTCTTTGGCGCTTGGCGCGGTAGGGGCGGTTGCCGCCCAGGGCGCGCCGGTGGAGACGAAGGCAGACATACCGGCCAATTGTCAAACTGTGACTTTTACCACCAAAAGTGGTAGTGACCTTGATGCAACTCATACGAGTTGCACCAAAACCCCTATTACGATTACGACCTATGCAGGAACTTATAGTTCGAATATTGGCAACCAAAGTTCCTCTGCAATCAAGTTCTATTCTGGAAATCAAATGGCTGTTACGGCTTCGGCGAACACAAAGGTCCACAAAATCCAGTTAACAGCAACCGATAGCGGGTATATCAAAACATATAAAGCAAGCGACAATTCTACCGTTTCTATTAGTGATGATAAAGCTACTTGGACAAACGATTCAGGTGTCAATTCCGTCACTTTGACCAATTCTGCCGCCGGTCAAGCGCGCATAAAAACCGTAGCAGTTTGGTATAAGGCCGCCGCGAGTGAAGATTATATTAACGAATTGACACCCAGCAGCGATGCGTATACATGGAACGCTGGGGATACGATTACTAAGGACCTTATAGGTACCGTTGCTTCTGCCGGCTCAAAACCAAGCGCCAACTATTTAGATTACTCTGGCTTGCTCGTAAAACTAGTCGGAGAGAGCGAGGCTGCTTCCAAACCGATTGAATTTGGCAGCACCATACTTAACTATTCCGACGAGTATAACGCCGTAAAACTAACCGCAGGCCTTCCCATCACTGCTGGCGGAAGCACCTATTATTCTGTGTATGTTCCTTTGACTGTTAACAATGTTGCCCCTGTGTCGTTTTCTCTCGCGCTGACCTCGAGCCCGTCTACGCCGGTCACTTCGCGCAATGTCATTGAAAGTGCCTCTGAAACGCTTCAGGTGATTAATGTGGCGGCGGGGACCAACCCTTCAGTTTCGTGGTCCTCTACTGACGAGGAAGTTGTTACGGTCAACGCCAGCGGATTGGTCGAAGCGGTTGGCTCCGGTTCGGCCAACATCGTTGCAACCTCGGTGCAAAACAATAAAAACGGAACCAAAACAGTTGCTTCTGTTTCGTATACTGTTACGGCGGGACCCTCCTATTCTTACAATTTAGTGAATTCGGGCAATGATGCTTTCGGAAGCAAAAATGGTGCCGCATTAGATCCGGGCGAAGTTGAAACCTTCTATAAAACTGTTTCCTTGGGGACGCTTGAATGGACCTTAAAGGCTGTTTCTCCTGAAGGGAAAAGCATTTATTTGGCGAAACCTACAGCAGGAAAAGGGCAGCAGATAGGTTCTTCCAATTACCCTGCTTCTTCATTTGAACTTCGATCTAACATTTTTGGCTCTAAGAAGGCAAAAATTAAATCAGTTCAAGTTACTGCTACCGGTGGGGCTAAAGCCTCTGCTGCTACAATTTCGGTCACGGCTGACGAAGGCTCTTTCTCTGTCGCTGGTGGAGATAGCACCATCTCGGGAAGTAGCGTAGTTTACGATCGCGTATTCAATTCTAGTGGCGCCTATGGCCATGTGGTTATTTCTTTCTCCAACATTACGTCCAGCATCGTGGTTAACGCTTTGGAAATAACGGCAGAAATAGACAACACCAACAAAGGCAAGGCTTTTGCCTTCGCTTCGAAAGTCGAACCAATCAATACTTGCGATGCCTCTAGCAAAGCCACGCTGATTGAGGAATACAACGCACTTGAACCCGCTGTGAAAGAAATCGCTGACGCTATTGTGCTATATGATCGCCCGGGAAGCAGCGATACTGAGGCTGGCGCGACATACAAAAACAAGGAGACTACCCTTGGGCTGAAAATGTCTTACATTATTAGCAGGAACTCTAGCAACGGCGGTCAAGCACTCACTGTAACTTCGGGAATTTCTGGCAAGAATTCAATCATCTTCATCTCCGCCTTCCTTGGTGTTGGAGCCCTCGCCGTGGGTGGCCTATTCTTCCTCCGCAAAAGGAAAGAGCTCTAATCAATCCTAACTAGTTAAGATGGACGGGAATCCCGCCCATCTTTTCTTTTTCATCAGGGTTTTATGGGGGATATTGGAAGGTTTTCTTGTGAAGTATCGGTGTATCTATATAATGACTCCACCATGCAATACGAAGAAGCGTCCTGGTATTCGGAACGACTAGGCAGATGGATGAAGATAAGGGTCTATGGCCATTATGGGCAACCCGTTTTGGCGTTCCCTTGCCAAAACCAACCAGGCGACGATTTCGCTAACCACGGCATGATCGACGCGTTATCGTTCCTCATCGATTCGGGCAGGATGAAGCTATATTGCCTAGAGGTCAACGACGACCAAACGGTGTCCGATGAATCCTGGGACCATGGCAAAGCGGCCTATCTACTAGAACAATACCATCATTACGTCGTCGAGGAGGTATTGCCCTTTGTCTATGGTAAGCAAAGGGGACATTGCTATCCCTATCTAATTGGTGCCTCCATGGGAGGGTCCCACGCGGCCAATCAGTTCTTTAGAAGGCCCGATCTATATTCGGGGTTTGTTTCCTTATCCGCCTCTTACGATGTGGCCAGGTGCTTCCATGGTTATTTTGATTCCAACGTCTATAACAATTCGCCGGTCCATTACCTCGCGAATATGCCTAGTGACCATCCCTATATGGATCTATATAGGCATAAGACCATGTGCGTCGTCGTGGGGGATGGCTCCTTTGAGTATCTAGTCAAATACACGAACCATTGGTTAGAGGATGTCACTAACCGCAAGGGGATACCCGTCTGGTATAACTTCTGGGATCAAAATAGCATCCACGATTGGTCCAGCTGGTTATACCAAATGCCTTATTTCCTGGATAGGATTCTTTGACGATTCCAACTTGGAGTCACAATTTGCAACCTCAAACGCAGGTCCTCAAATCGTTATATCAAAATACAAATTAGTTCGATGATATCTATGTTTTTCTGTCATTTTCATTTCTGATGAAGCGTGTTTTCGCCAGTGTTTTTCCAGTTTGAGGTCACAATTTGCAACCTCAAACGTGAACAGATTTATGGCCTTCTCGTTTGGTTCTCCATTTCTGCTTTTTCCAATTCAAATCACTTTTTGCCTCCTTTCCGCCCTATATATAGGTGAAGGCGTCACTACCGCTAAGGAGAGGTCATGGAACAGAACGGATATGCATATCGGCAAATTCCTAAATGTGTAGAAATACACTTTGTTGGAAACGCATAATGTGTATATGACGTTGCGCGAATTAAGAAAAACGAAACACCTAACCCAAAGCGAGGCCGCCAAAATCGCAGGAGTCAGCTTCGAATCCTATAAGAACCATGAGCTCGGACGAAGCAAAAGCGATTCCCCGCTTGGGAAGATGATTTATGAGCGGATTTCCTCCTATGAGGAATTCGACTTCGAGCACGGGATTCTTCCCTTGTCCTCCATCAAAGAAGCGCTTAAAGCCGTTTTCGAGGGCAAGGAGATCGACTTTGCTTATCTATTCGGTTCCTACGCGAAAGGGACGATGAACGAAAGAAGCGATGTGGATTTGCTGATTTCCGGGGAAATAACCGGTTTGGATTTCTTCAGTTTAGGTGGCGAATTGGAACGCGCCCTTCATAAAAAGGTAGATGTCCTTCGGTTGAGCGACATCCTTTCCAACAAAGAATTGGTGACCGAAATCATGGCCGAGGGCATACGGATATATGACAAGAACGAAAGATGACCGTTATTACGCGGGGCTCGTGTTGAAAGAAGTGAACAGATTATTGGATAATCGACTTAGCCTAATTGGCTAAGAAAAGGAGGTGTCCCCATGATCGTCAGTATCAGCGAAGCAAAAGCCAATATGTCCAAGCTCATGCGCTTATTGGAGAGCGGGCAGGAGAAAGAAATCATCGTCTGCCATCGGGGGACGCCCGTTTTCCGTTGGGAACTGATTTCAGAAGCCGAGGAACCCCGTCCGTTTGGAATCTACAAAGACAAATACCCCAATGCCTCCGAGGGCGACTTCTTTGCCCTCGATGAGGAAATCGCCTCCGAGTTCGGGGCGAATTGACCTCAGTTATTTTCAGTCGTCTTTTTCGGCTTTGCTTAGATCAAAACCAACTTGATGTCGCAATTCGCGATTTCAAGTTTGCCTGAAAACCCTCTCCTTTTCCGAGCCTGTTTTGATGCTTTCCAAAACTCAAATCACTTTTTGACCCCTTTCCGCCCTATATAAGGTAGGAGGGTCGAACATGAAGCCCATTAAGATAATTGACCAAAGCAAAATCGAAAAACCAAACGGACAAGCCAAGAAGAACGGCCTTGGAAGAGAAAACGAAAGGGTCGAATTCAAGAAGAGCTCCGGCGAAGTCAAGGACGCGATGGACGACGTCGCCAGGCACTGCAAGGACGCGATTAGGCCAAGGATATACCCGGTTATCAAGGAAGAAGCCATCAAAGGATTCGCCTTGCCTACGATTCGACCGAGGATGGGTTTTCTTTCGTCTTCGAGAGGGAGTCGGTTGGCGCTGTAAATGGCACAATAAATGGCGTAATAAAAGACACGCTGGATTTTTGTCAAAATGATTACAAAGTCCTTCATGCCATCAAGGAGGATCCGCGGTTACCGATTCATCTTCTTGCAACAAAACTGAAACTTGGGACCCGAACGGTTCAGAGATCGTTGGACAAATTAGTTAACGGAGGAAAGATTGCTCGCATCGGATCGAGAAAAAACGGCTATTGGGAGATTGTTCCAGGTGAGAAAAAAGAGGGCTAGTTCCATTTTTCCGTCTTTTTCTTCAACCCGGTTTCCATCGGTTTCAAAAGCGAGGGGAAAAAAGCAATTTCAAAGATCGAAGCATAAAGGTGTTTTGGAGAGCTAAAAATGTCAATTAACCTAATAAATGGCGCTATATTTGGCCTAATAAATGGCGTAATAAATGGCGTAATAAAATGGGGCTTTATTTTGCAAAAGGAATTGCGTGGCAAAAACCTTCTCCACCTGTTCCGAATGTATGTTCCCATTGAGAAGAGCCGCTTCCTATGCCCTCATCAAAAGAATATTCCACTTCTTTTAGAAACCCCTTGTCAAAACCGATACGTCCCATAGACTTAAAAAGCGGAATGAACCCGCGCATCCTAAAAGCAGGACGATGAACCCTTAGGGGTTCTTTTTTCTATTTTGGCGGGGAGGGGAGGCCTTATGACCAATGACGTAATCTACACGGTGGAATCTAGACCACCCGCCGGGAAGCTCATCCTATTCGCCCTTCAGCAATTCCTCTCCATCATCACGGCGACGATTACCGTCCCAATCCTAATTGGATTAGGGGACCATATGTCCGCGGCTTTGCTAGGATGTGGCCTAGGCACCTTGGTGTATCTACTTTGCACTAAGAGGAAATCGCCCGTGGTCATCTCCTCCTCGTTTGCCTATATCGGCGCGCTTATCCTCGCCGTGCAGGGATATGGTTACCTAGGCATCTGCTTAGGCGGTATCTTCTCGGGCTCGGTCTACGTGATCATCTCGATCATCATCCATTTCGTCGGCACCGCCTGGATCGATAAGATCATGCCTCCGGTGGTAATCGGCCCCGTCGTGGCCTGCATCGGCCTTGGCCTCGCTCCTAGCGCGATCACCAACCTCATCACCGCGTCTGGCTTCGTAGACGCGACTGGAGAGCATCCTTATAACCTATTGGCCCTTTTCTGCGGCCTCATCGGCTTCTTCGTGATCGTCATCTGCTCGATCCAAGGAAGGTTCAAGACGATGAAGATGTTGCCCTTCCTCCTAGGCATTGGGGCGGGCTACCTCGTCGCATTGCTTTTCTCGGCGATAGGTTACGGCACCGGGAACACCTATTTGAAGATCATCGACTTCAGCCCCCTTACGAATCTATTCCAAACGATTGAGCTAAAAACCTTCCTTTCCTATCCTCGCGTTTCCTTAATCGAAGGAATCCGCGAAATCACCTCGGGCACCGCGAAACTAAACGGGGTAGGGGTGCTAGAAATCTTCCTGGCCTTCGTCCCAGTCGCCTTCGTCGCCTTCGCCGAGCATATCGCCGACCATAAAAACCTCGGTGTCACGATCGGCCGCGACCTCGTCAATGGGGAGCCTGGGTTATCGAGGACCCTCATGGGGGATGGCTTAGGTTCCATCGTGGGCACCTTGTTTGGCGTATGTCCTAACACCACCTATGGTGAGTCGATCGGCTGCACCGCTTTGTCGGGTTGCTCTTCCTGGTGGGCGATATTGCTCACCGCGGTGATAGCGATCGTGTCTTCATTCCTATCTCCCGTTTCCGCATTCCTCCAGACGATTCCTTCCTGCGTCGTCGGTGGGGCCTGCCTTGCTCTATATGGGTTCATCGCCGTCAGCGGTCTACGCATGCTCAAGGACGTGGACCTATCGCTAGGGAAGGACCTATTCACCGTATCCGTCATCATGGTCACCGCCTTAGGCGGACTTACCTTGCAGATCCCCTATAAGCTAGGCTATCTCGATGGGACCGATTTCTATGGGGTCGCCAAATTCATCGCGGTGAGCAACATCGCGATTGGTTTGGTTCTAGGCGTATTGACCTATCGCCTAAGCATCCTTTTGGAGCCCAAGAAACCAAAGGAAGAAATAATCCAAGAAGAAAAATAAAGCGATGGAATCGAGGTTTTGAAAACTCGAATCATTTTTCTATGCCCTTTCTCCCTATATAAAGGTGAAAGGAGGATATTCATCGTCCTCTCCGTCTTGAGCAAGAAACTCTATGCAAGTAAGATGTAAGTATATTGTTATTACAAAGGAGAACGACGATGGAACTTTTGCAAGTCAGGGTGGATAAAAAAACGAAAGAGCGGGCTGCCGCGGTTTTCGAAAGCATCGGGATGGATTTATCGACCGCGGTCAGGGTGTTTTTGCGAAAGGCGATACTGGTTGGGGGGATTCCCTTTGAGGTCACCAATAGCGACAAGCTCACCGTCGACGCCATGATGGCCCTTGAAGAAATGAGGGATATTTCGGAAGCCAATGGCAACTGCAACATGACCCTCGAGGAAATCAACGAGGAGATCGCCGCCGCCCGACGCGAAAGAAAAAGAAAGGATGAATGAATCCTTATAACCGCTTCGCCTTGAAAAAGGATTTCCTTCCGAATTTCTCTTTTTCGATGATGCCCTTCCTGGAGAACGTATCCAGGACCCTCGATACCGTTTTCTCTGAAATCCCCCGGGATTCCGCGATTTCCTTTGTCTCGATGCCAAAATCGGAGAACAAGGCGGCCTCGCAAAGGGCGGAAAGAACCGCGCTTTCGTTTTTGCTTAGCTCAGGCAGCTCGCCTTTACGTTTTTCTAACAACGCATCGAATTCATCCTTTTTCGACGTGGCGTATTCCTTGCATCCGTTAAGCAAGTCGAGGACTATTTCCAGGAACCCATACACGAAAAGACTTAGATCGCCGCGATTCCTCGGATCTTCGGTCTCCTGAAACAACTTGTAGTATTTGCTTTTGTTCTTGTTGATCTCCTTAGAAAGGAGGAATCCGGCGATGGGGTTTTGACAATCCTGGAGTAAAGACAAGGAGGCGATGAACCTTCCTACCCTCCCGTTCCCGTCGTAGAAGGGGTGGGCATATTCGAAAAAGGCGTGGAACAAGGCGATTCGGAGGAAGGCGTTCAGATCCTTTTCATCTCCAAGGATTTGCAATCCTTCCTCGAGGGCTTTGACGATTTCCTCCTCGGGGCAAAGGCCCTTGTGGATGGGTTCGTTGCTAAAGTCGGAGTAGACGCCCACGTATCCTTTGCGGAAGAGTTTGCCGTCGGGGCGGTCATCGGGGTCGATGAGGGGTTCCTCGCCGGAGAAAAACATCTCATCGTAAATCGCCCTGATGTCCTCACAGCTTGTGACTTTCTTCTCTTTACCCTCGAAAAGGAGGGTGTATTTGCTCACGACGGAGCCGATTTTCTTCTTTTTTCTTTTTCCTAAGTCGACGAGGAGTTCGAATATCTCCCGTTTCGAGGAGAAGACGCCTTCGATTTCGTTTGTCATTTTGATCTCCTCGACGAGCGCGTTCCTAAGGAATTGGTCCCTGGCGATTTCAGGGAGGTCGTTAAGGGCTTTTACCGCCCCTGCGTTGGCGGCCTGAAGGGAAAGGAAAAGCTCGAACATGGGGATGCCGTAATAGAAGAAGCAGGGGTATTGACCCATTTTCAAGGAAAAATGGATGCAGTTTTCGCTGCTTTGCATCTCCTTAAGCCTTTTCTCGAAATCCGGCCCGGCTTTGAAGAAGAGTTTTTTGGTCGATTCGAACTTCATGGGGCTAGTCTATGATAAAAAGGACAAAAAGGCAAATTTGTCCATTTAGTATAAACTTTGAGGACAAAAACGAGATTTTGTCTATTAAACAATCGATTTCTGTTTTTTCGAGGACATTTGTCCTTTTTCGGTTACTTGGGCACCGCCATCTTAATGGGGATGTTCCTAATGGGGTAATCGTATTTCATTACCCCTCCATTAGGGCAGGCACGGTCAATGAAGGTGTCGTTATCGACGTCATCGACGAAATAGGCATGCACCATGCGGGCCACCCCGCGGTGGCATACGATCAGGACGTCTTCGTTGCTAGCAATGTCCTTTAGCTCGTCTAGGAACGAGAAAACGCGGTGGGCGACATCCAAATAGGATTCCCCGCCAGGATAGCGCATGGCCAGGTTCTTCCTGGTCTTTTGATATCCTTCCGCCTTCCAATCGGTCCCTTCGTAGATCCCATAGGCCATCTCGACGAGGCGGTTTTCCTCTAGTAGGGGGATATCCTTTCCCTTTAGGGCGATCTCGGCGGTCTGCCTTGCCCTATATAGAGGGGACACATAGCAACGGGACAAGGGGATGTTCTCTAGAAGCACACCCGCTTCCTCGGCTTGTTTCTTGCCCGTTTCGTTTAACGAGGTGTCATAACGACCTTGGATGATGCCATCCTTATTCCAATCGGTTTGTCCGTGACGTAATAGATATAGGCTCATGAGGCAAATCTTAATGACCTTTTCCTTTTTAAGGAAGGCTTTGCCCTCTCTTTTCCTTAGTCTTGGGTCAATTGGTGTATCATTGGGGGCGATGAAAAAGAAAACCCTTCTATTCGCTTTATTAGGATTGGCCCTTGCTTCCTGCGGTGGCGAACCCGCCGTTTCTTCTAGTGTCTCTTCTTCCGAGGCCTCTAGCAGCGCCTCGAGCAAAGAGTCATCTTCTACTTCCTCCGAGCAAAGCTCGTCCTCTAGCGAATCCTCTTCCTCTAGCGAAGCGACTTCTTCTAGTCAGCAAAGCTCTTCCGCTTCCTCTAGTAGCGGTAATGCATCTTCTTCCAGCAGCCAATCTTCTTCTAGCAGCGCCCCCTCTAGTTCTTCTAGTTCCAGCCCCTCTTCTAGTTCCTCCTCGTCTTCCTCGGTCATTGACCTAGGGACAAAGACCATCGCCGAGGCCAGGGCCATCATCGATGGGTGGGATATCACGACCAACTCGATGGGCATTGGGGTCGATGAAACGGTCAAACTCACCATCCAAGGGGTGGCGATCGAGAAATTCGATTTGGTTAAGAAGACCTCCAAGTTCGATTTGGACGTGTCCACGCCTAAGAAGGTCCTTATTGGGGACGGCACCGATTGCATCGCCGTCGCTAGCGACGCCTTATTGGAGAAAGTAGGGCAATACGCGAATCATTCCGATTCGAAATACACGGTCACGGGATATTTGTCCAAATACTTTGGGATCCCCGAACTATATACCCCCGATAAGGATATGTTCACTCTCAATAAGGGTTTGTCCGTCTCGGTGGATTACGATGCCTTGGTCAAGACTAGCGTCACCGCCTCCAACTTCTTCGAGGTGGCCGCCTCGCTTCCCTATAACTGCGCGGGACATGGCTATGGCGACGTCATCAAGATGGAGGGCATGACCTGCGTCTATTTCGACGCGGGCAGCAACATCTATTACTTCACCGAGGGACGTAACTTCGTTAAGGTCGTCAAAAATAACGTCAACTGCTCGGTTGGATCCGTCTATGACCTCATCGGTTCCTATTCGATCAAAGACTATGCGCCGGCATTGAGGCTACTATCCGTCAAGACGAGCAACGCGACCCCCGCCACCATCGACTATGCTTCCGCCTCTAGTAGAAGCGTCGCCGAGCTTAGGGCCATCAAAACGGACCAGGACGACACGAAGACCCGTTACCCCGAATACACGAAATCCTATGCGGGTCTACGTTACGCGGACGTCTATTTCGGCGCGGCCATCGAAAGCCCCAAGTACTACATCGGCATCGCCGATATCGCCAAGCCTAACGATGTGACTGGCACAAAAGCGGCGATGACCGCGACCTCAGGCCCGATGGCCCTCATCGATAACGACGGATATTGGAACATCGCCTATAAGCTTGGGAGCCCGGTAGGGGAGGAAGTGGGCTCAGAGAACGTTCACCGCGTCTATTACGTCCCCGAATCCATGGCCTATTCTAGCGGCAAGACCTGCTACAAGATCTTCTTGGTAGGGGTCGAGTAAAGATTAAAACCCCCTAGACCGGGAATCGTCTGGGGGTGATTCTAGTTCGGGCTTTCTCAATTCGATGTCGTTTTCTTCCCTTTTCGCTTCGGGGGAGGAACCGACGGACTGGATTGGTTCTCTTTCTAGCCCTATGTTTGGCCGACGCAACTTCGGCCCATCCGCTTGGGTATTTCCTTTGGCCCCATGGTTTCTTGGTTCCTGGGATTGGCTTCTAGGTTGCCCTTTCCGCTTCTCCTTTCGCCTCATCCATGGGGCTTCCGGATTTATCCTTCGGACTATTCATCGGACTCGTAAGCCTGCTGCTTAGCTTTCCCGATGTTCCCTTGCTCGCCCTCGCGGGGAGCCTCAACCTGATTCCCTTGGCTTCCTCTATTTCCTTCTTCCTTTCATAGCCCCTAGGGGGAGGTTTAGGCTACTTCCGGATGTCGGTCTAGGTTCCGCCATCTCTCAGGTTTTTAGGAGATCGGCTTCTAGGTTTTACCCTTTCCGCCTTTTTCGATGTGCCTTACTTTTCCTCCTGCTTCCGCCTATTGGCTTCCACCGGATTCTTTTTAGGCTCCAGTTCTTCCTCCGCTTCCTTGGTTTCTAGGTTACCCTTTTCACCATCTCCGCTTCGGCTTCTCTGGCATCTTCCGCTTCGTTTTCCGAAGGCTTCTTATTTCCTTCGTCCCACTTCGGCGGTATTCCCTCTAGGCTTCATCCTCCGGTTCTTCCTAGATCTCTCTAGGTTTCCCCTTTGGCTTCCTTCCGGTTCCTCCTTGGTTACCCTTGGATTTCCCTTCGCCTTTCGGTTCTCCTTTTGCTCGGTTAACTAGTTGACTACTTAACCTTGCACCTACATTATCAACGGCATTGCAATACCCGTCAATAGGAAAAACGAAAATTCTTTATAGAAAGAAAACCACCCCTATGGGGTGAATTTTCATAAATTTTTCGTAAGCTCTTTCATTCGCCCATTTCTTCGCAGGCTTCTTTGACGATCTGTTGGAGCTCTTCGACGGAGAGATGGAGCCTTTTTGCTTCGATTAAGGACGCCTTTACGTAGTAATCCTTGAAGTTCTTCCTTCTTTCCTCGGTGAGTTTCTTGGCCGCGCCTTTTTTGACGAACATGCCTAGGCCCCTCTTTTTATAGGCAAGGCCCTCGTCCACCAAGACGTTCATGGCCTTATTGACCGTGGCGATGTTGATCTTGTACTTATGCGAGATCGCGGTGGTGGAGGGGAGTTGCTCCTCTTCCTTTAGGTCACCGGTGAGGATATGTTCCTTTAATCCCTCGACGATGCGGATGTATATGGGCAG
>Ga0256404_1011530_pt1 | contig 11799 bp, 9 predicted proteins | sample RumenRJG_01DNA_FD_185990 | JGI IMG/M metagenome (GOLD analysis project Ga0256404, IMG submission 185990) | Bovine rumen microbial communities from Lethbridge, Alberta, Canada - RJG_01 | ecosystem: Host-associated > Mammals > Digestive system > Stomach > Rumen | place: Canada: Alberta | collected... | reverse complement strand
CAGGAAAAATCGAACACAGAGTCTTCAGTGATATAAAAGAATATCTCAGACCCGGAGACACACTGGTTCTCAACGATACCAAAGTGATCCCCGCAAGACTTCTGGGAACAAAAGAAGATACCGGCGCGAACGTCGAGATCCTGCTGTTGAAAAGACTTGGCGCCGACAGATGGGAGACGCTTGTCAGGCCCGGAAAAAAACTGAGACCGGGTGCCCGGGTATCTTTTGGCGACGGCAGACTCAAGGCTGTGATCCTTGACATTCTCGATGAGGGGAACCGGCTGGTGGAATTTGAGTACGAAGGGATCTTCGAAGAAGTTCTGGACAGGCTCGGTGAAATGCCGCTGCCGCCGTATATCACCCATAAACTGAAGGATAAAAACCGGTATCAGACAGTTTATGCCAGATATGAGGGAAGCGCCGCCGCGCCTACGGCAGGGCTTCATTTCACAAATGAACTGCTGGACGAGATCCGCGCTATGGGGGTACGCACCGCGTTTGTCACACTGCACGTGGGACTTGGAACATTCCGGCCGGTGAAAGTGGATGATGTAAAAAAACATCACATGCATACAGAGTGGTACCAGGTGAGCGATGAGGCGGCAGAGCTGATCAACCGCACCCATGAGGAGGGGCATCGGGTGATCTGTGTAGGTACGACGGCGTGCCGGACAGTAGAGAGTGCTTCGGACGATAACGGAATAGTGCACTCGGGAGCCGATGACACGTCAATCTTTATTTATCCCGGCTACAGATTCAAAGTTATGGATGCTTTGATCACAAATTTCCATCTGCCCGAATCAACACTTGTAATGCTGGTGTCCGCATTTGCGGGAAGGGAAAAGGTTTTGCACGCTTATGAAGAGGCGATCCGCGAGAAATACAGATTCTTTTCGTTCGGAGACGCGTGCTTCTTTTATTGAGTCTTATTGTTGAAAAAGAGCGTACCAGTATGATAGTATTGAAATGGTAATCTTTAAAACTCGTTGGAGCCGGAAATGTCAAAGAAACCTTTGAGCGCTACGATCGTCGTAGCTACACATAAAAAATACAGAATGCCCAGTGATCCTCTTTATCTTCCCGTCCATGTCGGCGCGGAGGGAAAGAAGGACGCCAAGGGAAGACCGCTTGATTTCGGATATCAGAAGGATAACGAAGGAGACAATATTTCTCTCAAGAATCCCAGGTACTGCGAACTCACGGGAATTTACTGGGCTTGGAAAAATCTGGAATGTGATTATATAGGTCTCGTACACTACAGGCGGTATTTTGGCGGAAAGAGAAGAGGAAAGGACCTGTTTGATTCGATCCTCACGGGCAGGGAACTGCAGCCTATGCTGGGCAAGTATGAGGTCTTTGTTCCTACGCCTCAGTACTATTTTATAGAGACTCTGTATTCTCACTACGCGCACACGCATTACGCGGAGCATCTGGACGCGACAAGAGCGATCATCTCCGAGAGATATTCGGAGTATCTGGACTCCTATGACAAAGTCCTGAATCAGACTCACGGGTACATGTTCAATATGATCATCATGGACCGTGCGCACTTTAATACTTACTGCACATGGCTGTTTGACATCCTCGAGGAGCTTGAGAAGAGGATCGACGACAGTCTTCTGGACGCGTTTGAAGGACGTCTCTACGGAAGGATCAGTGAGATCATTTTTAATGTATGGCTGGACAGACAGGTGGAGACCGGTGCGATCAGCACTTCTTCGATCAAGGTACTGCCCCTGGTCTACATTGAAAAAGTGGACTGGATCAAAAAGGGCGCTTCATTCCTCAAAGCGAAGTTCTTCCACAAGAAGTATAACGAGAGTTTCTGACGGGTTCAGATATTACAAGAGGACGGATTTGAATGATAGTCAATAATTATAAACAAGCTAAAGTAAGTCTGGATCATGAAGGGATCCGCGTCAGTCTGGGCGAGATCCTTTTCTTTACCGGACTTGTTTTTTGGCTGATTCAGTTTTATATCAGCAGAACGATCTTTATTGATCTTTTCGGCGAGAAAATACTGACAGTTGCGCGTTATTTCTGTATGCTGATCTTTTTCGCCAAGATCGTTCTGACAGAAACAACTCTGCACAAAAGAGCTGCCGCGGTATTCATTACAGCTGCAGCTGTTTTTATAGTGGTTCAGCAGAATATCAATACCGGAATGCCTTTGATCCAGGTCCTTCTGATGATTTACGGAGCCAGAAATATCTCGTTCCGCCGGATCTGCAAGGTATCTCTGGTAACATGTCTGATCCTGTGGCTCATACCTGTGCTGACTTATTCGGTCGGATATCATGAACTGGAGAGAAGCGAGATCAACGGCCGTGTGAGAGAACATCTCAATTTTGTGTTTGTTACATTCGGCTCTATCAATTTCCTGAACATTGTCTTCTGCGCGTTTTATGTTTTTACAGACCCCGACAGAGCAGGAAAAAACGGAGGGATCGCACAGAGGAAAACGGTTCCGTGGCCGCTGATCATCCTGTTTTCAGCGGTAACGTTCTGGCTTTATACGATCACGGATACTTCACTCCCTTTCGCGATCTGCATGCTTTTTATCGTGATGTATGTGGTCATCGTAAAGTTCCGGATCCCTTTTATCCGAAACAATGCTCTGTGCAGGATCCTGGGAGCATTCTTTTTCCCGATGACCGCGTATTTGACTTACTATATCGCCAAGATCTATGATCCCAATGTCCGCTGGCTGGCGAAACTGAATTCATTCGCTCACAAAAGAATCGCGCTGTCCAATCAGGGACTTGTCACGTACGGAGTTCATCTGCTCGGAACACAGATCAAAGAGAATACAGACACGACGAAGGGAACGTATTTCTACCTTGACAGCGCATATATGAAGGATATGATCTATTTTGGCCTGATCGTTTTTCTTATGATCCTGCTGTATTATTCAGTCATTCTCTATGCATGTGTTTTGGAAAATGACAGGACGCTTGCGATCTGGATGATCAGTATCGCCCTGTATTCAATGTTTAATAATCTGTTATTACTGCCCGCGGAGAATACCTCCATGTTCGGGATCTGGTACGCTCTTGATCTTTTGAGGTGGCACAGGAAGAAGGGCAGATTACAGTGTATCGGCAATAAGAGGAAAAAGATTGAACACGCAGCCTAGTTTGAAAAAGAATATTGCGATCAGCACCCTCTATCAGATGCTGATCATCATTCTGCCGTTCATCACTGCACCATATATAGCGAGAGTGCTGGGACCTGACCAGAGCGGTGTATATGACTACACGAACTCGATCATGACGTATTTTTCCATGTTTGCCGCCCTCGGAACAGCGTCCTACGGCGTAAGAGAGATTGCAAGAGTCCGTGATGACACTGCGATGAGAAGCAAACTGTTTTGGGAGATCGAACTGATGACGGTCATGACTTCCTCTGTATGCATTGCCGTCTGGTTCATTTTTATAGCGTTCACACCGCACTACAAGGTGATCTATCTTGTCCTTACAATGGGCCTTTTCTCCACAATGTTTGATATTTCCTGGTTTTTTGCCGGGATGGAGCAGTTCAAGTACACTGTGACAAAGAATGCGGCCTGCAAACTGATCGGAGTGATCCTGATGTTCCTCTTTGTCAAAAAAGAGGACGATCTGCTTTTGTATATCATCATCATTACGGCTTCCACAATGATCGGGAATCTCTCCATGTGGCTTTATGTGCCCAGGTTTGTGGAGAAAGTGGATTTTCGAACGCTTACTTTCCGCAGACATTTTCACGAAACCCTGATCTATTTTGTACCTACCGTGGCAACCAGCGTCTATACAGTCCTTGACAGAACCCTGATCGGCGTGATCACAAAGAACAAGGCGGAGAACGGATACTATCACTACGCGATGCAGATCGTTAACATGATGAAAGCGCTGACTTTTTCATCCCTCAATATGGTTCTGGGATCGAGACTGGCATTTCTGTTCGCTGAAAAAAAATATGATGAGATCAAAGAGAGAATCGCGGATTCCATAAATTATATACTTTTTATGGGAATCGGGATCTGTTTCGGAGTGATCGGTGTCGCGAAGAGGTTTGTGCCAATATTTCTGGGTCCGGGGTATGACAGAGTCATAACTATGCTGATGCTGATGAGTCCGATCGTCATAATCATCGGAATCAGCAACTGCCTGGGATCTCAGTACTATACACCGGCCGGATACAGAAAACTCAGCGCCAGGTACATCATTACCGGAGCTGTAGTCAACCTGCTGCTGAATCTGGTGTTGATCCCGAAGTTTTGGGGATACGGCGCAATAGTGGCGTCCCTGATCGCGGAGACGGCTATAACTGTTCTCTACTTAAAGAACTGCAATGGATATCTCAAACCGGAGACGATCCTGAAGTACAGCTGGAAAAAACTGATCGCGGGCGTGATCATGCTGATCGTGATCAAGGCACTTGACGGCATGATCTCTTCTGGTATAATTGCTCTGTTCCTGGAGGTCGCTGCAGGGTTTACTGTATACTGCGCAGTGATCACACTTCTGCGCGACAGCTTTGTGACAGATCTTTTAATGGGAAAGATCCTGAAGCGAAAGAGGAGAGCTGCATGAAGGCCCTGAGAATATATCGGGTCGCCGCTTTATTTGCTGCGGCGGTCATTCTTGCCGGCTGCTCCGCGGCTGCAGAGACGGAGAGTCAGGCCGAAGCTGAGAACAGAAACGGTGATAATGGGGTCGAGTGGTTCTATGAAACTTTTGACGATGCGCAGGCAGCTGCCTATGATGCATTCAGGATCAGCGCGGAAAGACCGTTCGAAAGCGAACCTGTTCTCATTACAGACAAATCGGGGAAGAGAACGCCGGTACCGGTTTCAGACCTTGCCATGGTCTACCAGGGATTTCTGTATGATCATCCGGAGATCTTCTGGCTCAGCAGTTCTTATAATTACAGAGTGAGCGTCATGAGCGGCGGGGAAGAAACAGCAGACGCTGTGAGTGTGATCCCTATCCCGGAATCCGAGTCTGAACTGAACGCCCGTAAAAAAGAGTTTGAGAATGCTGCAAATGAAATTCTCGATAAGACGCTGACGGAGGCAGGAGACGGGGGAAAGGCGCAGATCCTCTACGACTGTCTTACTGCCGGAACAGAATACGAGGAAGAGGCGCTGTATAACAGTGCCCTTATGAATGAACATACAGCATACGGAGCGCTTTGTGAGAAAAGAGCTGTCTGCGACGGGATCGCTCTTGCCTACAAGTATTTGCTTGACAGATGCGGAATCCGGTGCTTACTGATTCCCGGTACCGCTGAGGGGATGCCTCATGTATGGAATACGGCCTTCTGGGATGGAAAATGGCACGAATCTGATCCCTCCTGGGATACAGGTTCTGAAGATATATACAGCGGACAATATTTTGACCTGACGACTGTTGAAATGAGTAAAGACCACGAGAGAGAAGAGACTGGGATCGCGCTGTTGATCCCGGTCGCGGATTAACAGCTCACAGCCGGCGGAACAGGTTTGCTTAAAGCAGAAAGGAAAACGTTTTGACACAGAAAGATTATTATGATTTCAGAGAAGAGGGAACTTCAAGACAGGTCAGCCTGGAGAAACTGCTGCGCTGCGCATTCAGAAAATGGAAACTGATTCTTCTTGCAGGTGTGATCGTAGGCGTATTCTTTGGTGCATATAAGATCATGTCGATCCATTCCAAAAAGGCTGATATGATCAAGTCTTACGAAACATATAAGAATAACCTGGATATGTATAATACCAATATTTCTGATTATAATAAGTCGATTTCCGAAATCCAGACAGGCATCAGTGTTCGGCTTGAGTATATACAGACAGCTCCCGCAATGCAGATAGATCCTTATAATTGTCCTATTGCCACAGCGCAGATCAGGGTGGTGCCTACAGGGGACAATGCAATGGCATACAGCGATATCAGCGCTCTTCTGAATTCGATTTTTGATGAGATTTATTACGGTGATACGAGTATGATCGTGTCTAAAAACCAGAATATGAATCCCGCTCACCTCAATGAACTGCTGCTGTTGAGACTATACGCGGACAGCGGGAATATGACAGTCGTAGTACGCGGCGAGAATGAAGCACAGGCAGAAGCGATCAGAGATGATCTTCTTGAAACTGTTCTGAGCAGAAAAGAAGTGTTTTCCAACTTCGGAGGTTTTGACATTGAAGTGTACGGTCTTGGCACACAGACAGTTGTGGAACCTTATCTCAAGACTCTGCAGGAGACCAGCACTGACTCACTCTCCAGAATGCAGTCATCCCTCCGCACATCCCAAACCCAGCTTTCACAGCTTGTTAAGCCCGCTTCGGTTCCTCAGTATTCCAAGAAATACATGCTTAAGAACGGTATTAAGCTCAGTATAGTCGGATTTGCGGGCGGTGCATGCCTGATGGTCATCGCACTGATCTGTCTGGTACTGTTCAGAGGTGCCGTTCTTTCAAACGACGAGATCGATGGGGAGTTCGGACTCAGAACATTGGCGGATTTTTCGGACGGAAAGTCTGAAAATGAGGCCGGGTTGGATTATATGATCGCACGGATCGAAAGCTGCACGGACAAAATGGACGTCAAAGAGATCGGGGTAGCAGGTACAATATCCGGAAAGAAGCTTGATTCTATTGCTGAAAGGCTTACCAAAAAGGCTGCAGAATCTAAAAACGGGCTGAGTTTTGTCGGGCTTTCTGACATTGCGAAAGATGCGGAATCCTACAGAAAACTAAGAGAATTAAACGGAGTGATCATCGCAGAAGAGATTGGCAGATCTTCTTATAATGACATACGCAATGAGATCGGTCTGATCGCTGACAGCGGCACAGAGCTTCTCGGAACGATATATTACTAAAAAGTGAGATGAAAAAAGACGGATTTGCTTTAATTTTCATGATCATATTATTATGCGCAGCGGGATTTGCCGCTGCGCAAGGCGCCTTGACAGCTCCCTCCAGGCCCCGGGGGACTGTTGAGGCTTTTTTTGCGGACGAAAAGAAGGTGAGTATTGAGGCGTGCTTTACAGAAGAGGCGAAGTACAGAGATATACTTTCAGGAAAAGAACAGAGGGATTTTGATCCTTCTTTATTGTGTTATGAGGGAATATCGGTTCCCTATGATGACGCGGATAATATTGCTTTTATACCGCAGGATTGCAGTACAGAAAAATGGACAGGGTCACTGTCTTGTAAAAGTCCATACAGGCAGATCTGCATTCTGAGTGACAATGTCAGTGACAAACAGCGCTGCATAGAAGAGAACAGATTATTTCGAACAGCCCTTATATCGGATGATTATTACATGGAATTCAATCTCGTATTCACCGGACTTCCTGCGGTCTGTATGTACAACGAAGAGGGCGAAACTGAACTCGGCGAAGAATACACAGGCAGAATTTGTGTGTTCGATCCTTGCAGGGAGGAATACCAGGAGTCGGTCTGCACATTTCATATCAGAGGAGCGACCTCTACGCTGTTTGACAAAAAGAGTTATCGCGTGGAGTTGAAAGAGACCACATCCGAATCTGATAAAAAGAGTTTTCTCGGACTAAGAAAAGACGACGACTGGATCCTGAATTCCATGTGCACAGACAGAAGTCTTGCGCGAGAAAAGGTCTGCTATGACCTTTGGAAAAGGCTTAATGAAATGGAAGAGAGGCCGGCTGCTTCATCTCAGATCGAATACTGTGAATTGATCCTTAATAATGAGTATTTGGGTGTCTATGGGCTCATGTATCCGGTTGATGGAATGCTTATGGGAATGAAGCCGGGGGATCTTCTGTACAAAGTGTGCACTTGGTATGAGGAGATCGATTTTCCCGGGAGACTGACTGATTACAATGGGAAAGAAGAAATCCTCAATCGCAACGGGGTCTCTTATCTTGAATTGAAATATCCCAAAAGATCAGGAAATGATTGTGATTATGGACCTTTTCAGCTTTATCAGGATATGGTGTTCGAGACGGGAGACCTGACGGAGATGAATAAAGCGGGGATCAGCATCAATCCGGATAATTTTATCCTGCACGAACTGTTCTGCGAGATGACCCGGGCGGGAGATAATACCTGGAAGAACATGTTCATCGCAGCATACAGAAATGAAAGCGGAGGATATACTCTGAGTGAAACGATCTGGGATCTGAATTATACTTTCGGCGATCAGTTCAAATGGGACCCGGAGCATGGCAATACAGTGTTTCTTGCGGATTCCACAGACAGATACAAACTGCGCTATGACATAGATTACGGGTATGCAAGGCTCTCGAAGGTCGTGGACGGATTAAGAGAAGATACAGCTTCCAAATGGAGAAAATGGAGAGATGGCGACATAAGCCCGGAATATATCAGTTCCTTATTTGAAAAGGAGAAAGAATTTCTTGTAAAAAGCGGCGCTATTAAAAGAAATTCACAGAAATGGTATCCTGAAGAAGATAGTTATGACTATTCCAAGATCGATCATTGGATCAGCGGCCGATTTATTTTCCTGGATCAAATGTACGGATACGGCGGCTGAAAAAGCCCGAAATCATTGCTGAAAATCATGATATGAATGGAATTGTTCATAAATTGGAACACAAAAATCATGTAAAAAGGGTAAATGATTCTACAATTTCACATTTTTCCGCATTATAATGTTAGATAAGTGAGTGTAACTATATATATAACCAGAAAAGGGGGAACATCAATGTTTGGTGCTAAGCATTTAAATAGCGTGCATGTCGGCCACTATAAGAACACGGCCGGGTGTGCGACAGAGGTGATGCCCATCCCGGATGTGGTAAAGATCTCGATGTCGCAGAATATCGGCGCACCGTGCAAGCCTCTTGTCAAAAAAGGCGATCATGTCCTTGTAGGACAAAAGATCGGAGATACGGAGGCCTTTCTCCATGTGCCGGTGCATTCAAGCGTATCGGGAACAGTTACCGGGATCGAGACACAGAGAAACGCTATGGGCGGTTACGACACTCTTGTAGTGATCGAATCGGATGGCAAGCAGGAAATTGACCCTTCCATCAAGCCGCCGGTGATCACAGATCAGCCCAGTTTCATCGCGGCGGTAAAAGAGAGCGGACTTGTAGGTCTGGGCGGAGCAAGCTTCCCGACATGGCTCAAGTTCAATCCCAAGAACCTCGGGGAGCCTATGACTCTGATCATTAACGGCGCTGAGTGTGAGCCTTTCATCACTTCAGACCACAGGACCATGCTTGAAGATACTCAGAATATCATCGACGGCGCTCTTATGATCATGAAGTATATTCAGGCTCCGATGTGCTACATCGGAATCGAAGATAACAAACAGGACGCGATCGATCAGTTCAACAGGAAGTTTGCCGAGCAGGGGATCACAAATATAAAGACATTTCCGCTGCAGGCAAGTTATCCCAAGGGAGCAGAGCGTGTTCTGATCTACGAAGTGACCGGAAAGACATGCAACGCGGGTGTACTTCCGGCAGACCTCGGATGTATTGTGTCCAACGTCACATCTGTAGCTTTCCTGGGACAGTATCTCAAGGATGGTATGCCTTTGATCAGGAAAAGAGTCACGATCGATGGAGACGCTGTGACAAAACCCGGCAATGTCATTATTCCCATCGGAACAATGATCCACGATGTGATTGGATTCTGCGGCGGGTACAAGGAAGAGCCCCGCAAGATCCTGATGGGAGGCCCTATGATGGGACGCGCTGTCTTCTCAGACAGAATGCCCATTGTCAAGAACAATAATGCGATCCTTGCTTTTACGAAGGAGCAGTCACTGATCCCTGAGGAGACTGCGTGCATCAGCTGCGGCAGATGCCACAACGCATGTCCTTTCAACCTGCTGCCCACCGGATTTGCGGATGCCTATGAGGCGAGAGATGTGAAGCGGCTCAATGACCTGAAGATCATGCAGTGTATGGAATGCGGCAGCTGCTCTTATGTCTGCCCTGCGCACCGTCCGCTGGCCTTCATCAATAAACTCGGCAAAGGATTAGTAAGGGAGGCAAGCCAGAAATGACGGATACAAAGAACATTAAATATTATGATAATCTTGCCGTTGCGTCGTCTCCCCATCTGGTGACGGCTCTCGACACGCAGAAAACAATGATGTGGGTCCTGATCGCCCTGATCCCTTCCTTCATCGCAAGTGTTTTCTATTTTGGCCTCGGAGCGGTCATACTCACCGCAGTCTGCGCAGCAAGCAGCGCGCTGTTCGAGTGGGGATATGAGAGACTTCTCGGCAAAAAAGTGACTGTAAAGGATCTGAGTGCCTGTGTTACCGGCGTGATCCTCGCAATGAACCTTCCTGCCAACCTTCCTGTATGGATGGCAGTGATCGGCTGTTTCACAGCAATCGTTATCGTCAAGCAGCTGTACGGCGGTCTTGGCCGCAACTTTGCGAACCCGGCGATCGTCGGACGTATCGTTCTGCTTCTGTCCTTCACATCCTACATGACCACATGGCCTGTGACGAGACTGAATCATACCGCGGATGCGCTCACAGGAGCAACTCCCCTTGGCCTTCTGGCTGACGGCGCACTGGCTCAGGCTCCTTCCCTGAAGGATATGCTCATCGGTAATATCGGCGGAGCTATGGGCGAGACCTGCACGATCGCAGTGCTGATCGGCCTTATTATACTGATCGCGAAGAAGATCATCTCCCCGATCATTCCGGTCTGCTACATGGGAACTGTATTTGTTTTCGCTTTCATCTACTACTCAGTTGTGGGCGGAGATTACAGCGCGCTTCATATGGCACTGTTCCATCTGCTGGCAGGCGGTGTAGTATTCGGCGCGACTTTCTGCGCGACGGATTATGTCACAAGCCCCATCATGAGAAATGCCAAGATCGTCTTCGGTATCGGATGCGGCCTTGTCACCATGATCATTCGTCTGTTCTGCGCGTATCCCGAGGGAGCTTCCTTCGCCATCCTGTTCATGAACGTTATGGCACCGCTCCTTGACATGGTCGCACAGAATCAGTTCTACGGCATCGGCGCTGCAGAGAAGGCCGCTAAAAAGGCCGCTAAGGAAGAAGGAAAGGAGGCTGCCAAATAATGACTAAGAATGAGAATTTTAAGGAATATGGCATGCCGGTAGTCGTCCTCGTAGCGATCTGCTTTGTGACGACACTCCTTCTGGCATTGACCAATTCGGTCTCTGAGCCCATCATCATCAGAAACCAGGCGATTACGGCTACAGCAAACAGAAAAGAACTGCTTCCCGACGCGGATGACTTCACACAGCTTGAGCTGGACAGCTACGCTTCCTCTTCGGACGGCAAGGCGTCTGTAACAGAAGTTTATAAGGCAAACAACGATACCGGTTATGTTATGACCTGCATGACCAAGTCCTTCGGCGGCGACCTGACCATGATGGTCGGTATCGACGCGACAGGCGCGGTCACCGGCGTCAAGGTCACGGACCACGCAGATACCCCCGGTGTAGGTACCAAGGACCAGGATCCCGAATACCTCGCGCAGTACATCTCCAAGACGGCACTCAGCGCGGAAGATGTCAAAAAAGAGGCAGATTTCAACTTCATAACCGGCGCGTCTGTTTCCGGTACCGCGATCCACAAAGGCGTCTATGCCGCTCTTGCGCAGTATGCAGAGTTAGGAGGTGCGAAGTAATGGAAGAGAGGAAAAGAATTGACGTTCTTTTGAACGGACTGATCAAAGAAAACCCGGTCCTTGTGCTGGTTATCGGTACCTGCCCCACACTGGCGACATCTACCTCCGTTGAGACCGGTTTCGGTATGGGACTTGCAGCCACGGCTGTTCTTGTCTGCTCCAATATCGTTATCTCGGCACTGCACAACATTATTCCCG
>Ga0256404_1011529_pt1 | contig 11799 bp, 8 predicted proteins | sample RumenRJG_01DNA_FD_185990 | JGI IMG/M metagenome (GOLD analysis project Ga0256404, IMG submission 185990) | Bovine rumen microbial communities from Lethbridge, Alberta, Canada - RJG_01 | ecosystem: Host-associated > Mammals > Digestive system > Stomach > Rumen | place: Canada: Alberta | collected... | reverse complement strand
TGAAGTGAACCCAGAAAGTTGGACACAACTTAAAGGTTCAAATGAAAAAGGAATTTAGTTTAGAAGAAAAGTTGTCCGCAATTGGGTTAGTATTCCAAGGCGAATCTGCCCGTTCCGTGTCTCGTAAACTCCATTTAGGCCATCATCTTCTATATGAGTGGATTGAGAGTTACAAACTCCTTGGCATTGAAGGTCTAAAATTCAAGCGGAAAAAGAAAAAGAGGCTCTCATATGAAGAAAAATGCAAAATTGTTTGTGAATATCAGGAAAGTGAATTAACTTTGTTCCAGCTTTCAGCTAAATATCAATTGTCAAGCTCGATAATTGGCAATTGGGTTAAATTGGTTGAGCGAAATGGATTTGAAGCACTGGAATCTCGACGATCCAGCCATTTCCAAACAGGTGAGCATATGGTTAAACGACTACCCAAAGAAGAGTACGAAAAGGAGAATGAGCGTCTTCGCAAGGAGAACGAACGCTTAAGACTAGAGAATCTCCTACTAAAAAAAGTGAGAGCCTTAGTCGAGGAAAGAGAAGCCCGAAACAGAGCGATTGGGCATGGGCCATCGAAGAACTAAGGCGTAATGAGCATGCAGATTTAGAAGTCCTGCTAGAGCTCAAGAAGATGGCGCGTAGTACATTCTATTATCACCTCAAGTATCGCAAGAAGCAAGACAAGTATAAAGAAGTAAAAGATATGATATACATCATATTCCATAAGCATAAAGGACGTTACGGATACCGGCGCATAACGCTGGAACTCCGTAAAGATGGCCGTCTTATCAATCACAAGACAGTCAAGAAGCTTATGGATGAAATGGAACTGAAGAGCGAGGTGAGGAGGGTAAAATTTCACTCCTATAAAGGAGAAGTCGGCAAGACTGCTCCTAATATCATAGACAGGGATTTTACAGCTGAAAGACCTTATCAGAAGCTGGCAACAGACGTGACTCAGATGACGATAGGCGGACGCAAGATTTACCTGTCACCTATACTTGACATGTGCGATGGTGAGATTCTTGCATATTCAATCACAGAGAAGCCGAACATGGAAATGGTACTCGGTATGCTCAACCAGATGTACAGGCGTATAAAGCTACCTGAGGGCGTCGTATTGCACTCTGACCAAGGATGGCACTACCAGCACGTAGCCTATCAGAATAGTCTAAAGAAACATGGCATTATCCAAAGCATGTCTCGCAAGGGAAATTGTCTGGATAACGCCATGATGGAGAATTTCTTTGGTCTCATGAAGTCAGAGCTGCTGTATTCTGGAAAGTACACATCAGCAGACACCTTCATCAAAGACCTGGTAGAATACATTGAATATTATAATAACGAGAGAATAAAACTGAGGCTTAATGGCATGTCGCCCGTACAATACAGGAAGATGCTTACTGCTTCGATTGTTTAATCCGTCCAAACTTTGGGGTTCACTTCACTTACCTGTCCCTGATGAGTCTCTAAGACTACATCTCTTGACGGAGGTTGTGGCATTATATTCCAAGATCTGAAGAAGTAACTTGATGAGTGGCTACGGCTCACTACATCTGATAGAAGTTTGATCCGGCATTCCTGTTGCTTATGCAATTTCCTGACACAGCAAGAACGTGTCAGGAAGGGAATTTCTTGGTTGAATATGTGCAAATTAAAGTAAAAACGATAATAAAACGATTAAACGATGTTAAAAGACAGACCAATTATTTGGTTTGCAACATAGAAGGGACAGGTCCCTCCGATTCTCTGGAGAGGTCCTTTCAGATGAATCTATCTTTACTTTGTATGATAAACGGAGTATATTTTTCCTGTATGTTTATTGATTTCTACATGTCCAACCCCGCCGCTTATTATGTCCATATCAAAATTAGTACCGGAAGAGTCCATACCTGCTGGAGGGACAAGAGAGGTCTCTACAACCCAGACACTATCCAAAAGAGCAACCCTATATGGTCTTTCATTATATATATCTTTTCCATAAAAGAACTCTAATAGAAGTAAACCCATTTTTACTGCAATCTCTTTTTGAGGAACAACATCTTTTTCAACAGAATGGCTTTTGTTATAACTTATTCTACCAGAGAATTGTTCTGCTTTTGATAATACCACAATATTCTTTTCTATATCATTATAGGAAGAATTAGAAATAGGATTGATGCAACTTTTTTGAATAACAAAAATTGCAATAATACATAACAAACAAAATATTGAAACATTCTTTTTCATCTTATTTTTATTTTAAAAGAGACATTATCAATGACATAAACTTATCTATGGCATTTTTGTCGTCCTGAACAGTGTAATTATTTGCTTGACGTTTTCCAGCTTATTTATCGCTAGGCATCTTGTTGCTTATTAAAGATATTTTACCTGTAGATGGATCATATTTCTTTAGATTTCCATTGGGAGTGACAACGTATGATTCAAGTCCTCTCTTATTTGCGGATGATATATCGTCATATGAATCTTGAGGTTTATGAGTTTTATTTTCCGCCGGAGTATTTTCCATGCCAGAGAACTCGTCATTCCAATCTATACCATCAACAACATCCCTCTCGTCATATGATCACTAGACCCCATGATCATTGGCAGCACGCCATGAGGCCATGAAAGGACTGACACAGCGCATTCAGACGATGACCTCCTGCTTCATCAGTTACGTGGGCAAGGCCAACTTCGGTGCTGCCGAGCGTTACATCCGCGAGATGTACACCGAGGTCTATTCCACCCACGCCTTGGGTGCAGAAATCAGTGCTATAGGCGGTACGTTCTGCATCAGCTTCATGCAACTCTTCACCACCGACGTATATCTCAATGCTTTTCTCAGCGAACTAAAACAGATAGGATTGGACTACACTGTGCTCGAACGCCGTCCTATCAGAGTGGCTTCTGTGGCCGACTATAGGAAATAGCTAATCCTACTTAGCGTCTTTTCTGCTGCTTGCTCATCAACGATATTCAGGCCACTAGGTGGGAGTCGATTACAGAGGACAGAATACGGTCAAATTTGTCCAAAACGAATAATATTCCACCAAAAGCGGTGATTTTCTCTGATTTTTGTTGTACCTTTGCCATGTCATTGATGATTTTGCTTGTCTTGATTTGCAGCGCTAAGGTAAGTGAAAAATCTGACATGGCCAAATCCTGAGCCGCTCGGCTTTGCCGCTTGCCCCAGCAAGAACTTTTTGTTGCTCAGGTACTTATAAAGAATGTCAAACTAAAGTGCTGCGGAATTTAGGATATAAGGGAATTATAACTATCCTCAGAAAAAATTAAAAAGTTTTGGGATCCCTAATGAATACGAAACATATGAGCGATTCTACTGTGGATATTAGTGAAGGAAGATAATAGTATCAACAATATCAAACGTATGAAAAGATTTTCACAATCAGCTTTACGGAACTTCTTGATGCTTTTGTGCATATTGCCACTGTTGACAGGCTGTGGAGAATCGGAAGCCAACTCTGCTGACACTTATAAGACGTTGTGTGTAGAGCGGCAGGACTACACGTTAGAGCACCGGTTTGTGGCAAAGATAGAGAGCAAAGAAAATGTGGCTGTGAGTGCTCTTATTGGCGGGACATTGAAAACGGTTTGCGTGAAAGAAGGGGCTCGCGTGAAGAAAGGGCAGCCGCTCTTCATCATCGACCAGGCTTCTTACATCGCTGCAGTCAATGCCGCTAAAGCCCAGGTGGGGACAGCCCGCGCAGCACTCTCTACGGCACAATTGAACTTAGATGGCAAAGAGAAGCTCTATGAGCAGCAGATGGTGGGCGAGTTTGACCTGCGCAGGGCGCGTCATGCCAAAGAGGAAGCCGCGGCCCAACTCGAGGCTGCTCAGGCGGAACTGGCGGCTGCGCGTTCCAATCTGGACTATACTACCATCTGCAGCCCTGTTGATGGAACCATCAGCATCATGAATTTCCTCGAAGGCGATGTCGTGTTCCCTACCAGCGCACTGCCTATTGCCACCATAGCGGCCAACAAGCAGATTTATGCTTATATCACGTTGTCAGAGAAATTGCTCATGAACCTATTCGAGGAGTATGGCTGCAGCACTTCCGACGAACTGCTGAAAAAGTTGCCTCCTGTCTCGCTCTATACTATTTGGGGTGAAGAACTTCCGCAGAAAGGACACTTCGATGCCGTTAGCGGTGAAGCAGACGTCTTAACAGGTTCAGTCCTCCTTAGGGCTTCGTTCGACAACCCTTCGGAGATGTTCCGCAACGGCAGCAACGGATATGTAGGGCTGCCAACCACAAGGCACGGGGTCTTTGTCATACCTCAGGAGGCCACTATCCACATTCAAGACAAATGTTTTGTTTATCGTGTCATCGATGGCAGGGCCGTCTCTACCGAGGTGAAGGGCATTTCTGCTAACGATGAGCACTATGTGGTGACCAGCGGACTGAATGACGGCGATGTCATCATAGCCGAGAATGCCGGGATGGTGACTGAGGGAATGGCTGTGGCTCAGGAAACTGGAAAGAAGGAACTTTAAATACGATCTGTTATGCGTCAAAGATTACACCATTATATATATATAGTTGCCGTTCTGACTCTGTCGATACTCTGTACCAACTGTGGTGAAGAGGCCACACCCACGTCGAAAGATAGCTACCGCCTGTTGCGTGTGCAGCGGCAAAACATCACCCTGAAACGCCACTTTACCGTGAAGTTGGAAGCTATACATAATATAATGGTTCGCCCACTTGTCAGTGGACGACTTGCTAAGATCTTAGTAAAAGAAGGTGCTCATGTGAAGAAAGGACAGCCGCTATTTGTCATCGACCAAAGCCCTTATATTGCTGCGGTTGATGCCGCCAAGGCTCATGTGTCCACTGTTCGCGCTGCGCTCTCCTCTGCTCAGTTGAATTTAGATGGCAAGGAGAAACTCTATGCTCAACAGATGGTGGGGGAGTCCGACCTGCTTCGAGCCCGCCATGCCAAGGAAGAAGCTAACGCACAGGTGGAAACGGCACTGGCTGAGTTGGAATCAGCGCGCATCCAACTGGGCTACACCACCGTCTGTAGTCCTGCCGATGGTGTCATTGGCATGATTGAATACCGTGTGGGCGAACTTGTTGAAACCGACGGTGATCTACACATGGTCATCTTTTCAGACAACAAATACCTTCGTGCATACGGTGCTCTCTCTGAGGAAGCACTCTCTGAACTTCTTCGGGACTTCAACTGTAACTTCACCGATGAGCTTCTTGAAAAGTTGCCACCTGTCACGCTTTATAGCAACTGGGGCTATCAGTTAGAGGAAAAGGGACATATTGATGCCATCAGCGGAACCGTTGAACAGGACAATGGTGGCACTTATATACGTGCTTCCTTCCATAATCCTACGGAGATATTGCGTAACGGCAGTAACGGCTATATCGAACTGCCATACGTCAGACACAATGTTATCGTTATTCCGCAGGAAGCTGCCGTTGATATCAACAATAAATATATTGTCTATAAAGTGGTCGATGGGAAGGCGGTGGAAACCGAGGTGACCATCCTTTCTTATAACGACGGACAAAACTTTGTGGTGACTAGTGGCTTGGAACCTGGCGATGTCATTATTGCCGAGGGAGCCGGATTTGTGGAGGATGGAATAGAAATAACAGAAAAGAAAGTCAAGAAAGGAGGAAATCCATCATGATTAGTCGTTTCTTTATCAGTCGTCCCATCTTTGCCTGCGCCCTTTCGGTGCTTGTCCTGCTGGCCGGCATTGTGGGCTATGTCAACCTGCTCGTAGAGCAGTTCCCCGATGTGGCCCCGCCAGTGGTTACCATCAGTACAGAGTACACCGGAGCCAGTGCCGAGGCTGTCATGAAGAGTGTCATCACGCCCCTTGAGGAGGCTGTCAACGGCGTGGAGGGCATGGAGTATATCACTTCGTCATCAACCAGCAGTGGTATGGCCACCATCAACGTCACCTTCCGTCCCGGCACCGACCCCGATCTGGCACAGATACGCGTAAAAAACCGTGTGGAGGAGGCCAAGGGCTACCTGCCAGCCGAGGTGCTGAATCTGGGCGTGCAGGTGGAGAAGGAGGAGCAAGGTATGCTCCGTATCATTGCTCTGGAATGTCCCGACAACCGCTACGATAATGCCTTCATCACCAACTATTTCAATATCAACGTGCAGCCGCGCCTGCAGCGCATTAGCGGTGTGGGCAACATCCAATTGATGGGTAATGTCTATGGCATGCGCATCTGGATGGACCCGAAAAAGATGGCTCAGTACCAACTGAATCCAGAAGACATTATCAATGCCCTGGAAGGTCAGAACGTCGAGGCGGCTATTGGTACGTTAGGCGAGGACTCGAAAGGAACTTATCAATATACACTGGTATATAGGGGACGCTTGGAAAGCCTACAAGAGTTTGAGGATATCGTCTTAAGGACTGATGGCTTTAACGACCTGCATCTCAGTGATGTGGCACGTGTGGAATTGGGTACAGTAACTTATGCCTGCGACAGTTGGGTGAACTCCCACAATGGCACTATTGCCATCATTACCCCTGCCACTGGTGCCAATGCCCAACGGGTGAACCATGAGATAGACCGGCTTATGGACGACCTGAAACCGAAATTGCCCGCAGGTCTGGAGTTCAGGGTGCTCTTAGACACCAACGACTTCCTCGACGCTTCGATGAACGCAGTCTATAAGACGCTGTCCGAGGCCCTGCTGCTTGTCATTCTCGTGGTGCTGTTGTTCCTGCAGAACTGGCGTGCCACCATCATTCCGTCGGTGAGCATCATCGTCTCGCTCGTTGGTACCTTTGCCTTCATGTATATGGTTGGCTTCACGCTCAACCTCATCACCCTCTTCGCCTTAGTACTGGTCATCGGTACTGTGGTCGATGATGCCATAGTGGTGGTTGAGGCGGTGCAGGAGAAACTGGAAGACCCGACGACAACTGCCAAGAAGGCCACCCACCAGGCGATGCACAACATTTCTACAGCCATTATCACCACCACCATTGTCTTCATGTGTGTGTTCATCCCAGCTGCTTTCATGGGCGGTCTCAGCGGTGCCTATTACCGGCAGTTCGGTTTGACGATGGCCGTGGCCGTGGCCATTTCTACTTTCTGTGCCCTGACGCTCTGTCCGGCACTGTGTGCGCTGCTGATGAAACCCCGCTCTCTGGAAGCAGAACTGCAGACAGCCTCCTGGTCGGTGCGTTTTCGTCAAGCCTACAACAAGGCTTTCAATGCCTTGCTCAGTAAATACAGTCGTGCATTGGGATGGTTCATGCGTCGTCGCTGGCTTGTGGGTTCACTGACGGTCGTCAGCATCGTCCTGCTGGCCTGGATGCTCTACAGCACGCCCACAGGTTTGGTGCCCGACGAGGACACCGGGATTATCTTTGTAGATATCACCACACCGTCGGGTTCTACATTGGCGCAAACACAAAAGACGGTGAAGGAGATGTCGGAAATCTTAGAGAACGACCCCGATGTGCGGGGTGTTGGTTCGGTAGCGGGCTGGAATATCTTGGGCGGCGAGGGACCCAACACCGGACTGGTGATGGGTCGCCTGAAACATTGGGACGACCGCCAGGAGGATGGTCACGATATCTTTACTATCTACGACCGCATAGAAGGGGCCACTCATCAGGTGAAGAGTGGTTCTATGTTTGTGTTCCTGTTGCCCACCGTCTTCGGTTATAGCTATAGCAACAGTGTGGAGTTGTATGTTGAGGATTTTGGTGGTGGTTCCATCACAAAACTCAAGAGCGTGGCCGACGACTTCATGAAGGCACTGGAGGACCGGCCGGAGATAGAAGAGGCTTATTCGCCTTACGAGGTGAACTATCCGCAATACACTATCACGGTGAATGCCTCGCTGTGTAAGCGCTATGGCATCGAGCCTGCTTCCGTGCTCAGCGTGCTCAACGGCTATATAGGCAGTAACTATGCCTCGCAGTTCAACAGCTTCGGAAAACTTTACCACGTCATGCTACAGGCAGATCCCGGACTGCGCATGAATAAGGACGACCTGAACAATATCTATGTTGTCACGGAGAAGGGCGGCTACACGCCAATCACCGAACTCATTACGCTGAAGAAAAGCTATGGTCTCCAATCGCTCAATCGTTTCAACCTTTTTTTAGGCATCAACGTAGAACTGACACCTGCCGAGGGCTACACTTCGGGCGATGTCATCAATGCCGTGAGCGAGGTGTCGGCCGCTACGCTGCCTCAGGGTTATGGCTATGAGTACACTGGTACGGCTCGCGAGGAGGCCTCTTCCTCATCATCCACAGCCTGGGTGTTTGCCATCAGCCTATTGCTCGTATTCATCGTTCTATGCTGCCTCTACGAGAGTCTGCTCATTCCTATGGCCGTCATGCTCAGCGTACCCTTCGGACTGGTTGGCAGCTTCCTGCTCATCAATCTTGCAGAACTGGAGAACAACATCTATATGCAAGTGGGTATCATCATGCTCATCGGCCTGCTGGCCAAGACTGCCATTCTGATAACGGAATATGCCTGCGAACGACGCCGTGAGGGAATGACCATCGTTGAAGCTGCATTCGATGCCGCCAAGGCGCGTTTGCGCCCCATCCTAATGACCGCCCTCACGCTTGTTGTAGGCCTGATGCCTATGATCTTCGAGCGAGGTGCCGGTGCTATGGGCAATGTCACGCTGGGTCTGTGTGTGGTTGGTGGTATGCTGGTGGGAACGCTTGCCTTGTTGCTCTTCGTGCCGGTGTTCTTCATCTTCTTCCAGACGCTGGAAGAAAGGCTACGGGTAGGCGACGGTACGTCGGGAATGATGCTCAAACCGCACTCGGGCGCAACTACTTTGATTGTGTTGGCTGCAGTTGGCCTGTTATCAGGCTGCAAGACCTACTCATCCTACCACTCTGATTCCACTGTTCATGATGTTCTGAAAGCGCAACTCGGTGCAGTAGGGGCTTCTACAGCCGACAGTGTGGCTGACAATTTGCCCGATGACTGGCGTGAGGTTTTTACCGAGTCGCAACTTGCAACACTTATAGATGAGGCACTCCTGAACAACAGTAATCTTCAGACAGCCCATTTGCAAGTGCTGGCTGCTAAGGCTGCACTTCGCAGTGCTAAGGGAGAACTGTTCCCCGCAGTTGGGTTGACAGCCAGCAAAAGCAATTCGCGTTTCAAAAACGATGAGTTCACATCCACTTCGTCAGGCTACTACCTTGGCGCAGAGGCCAGTTGGGAAATTGATGCCTTCGGGCGTATGCGTAATGCCAAGCGAGCCGCTGCTGCTACTGTCGAGGAGCAGATGGCCTACGAGCAGGCTGTGCGCACCGAACTTATAGCCACTGTGGCAACAGCCTATTACCAGCTGGAAATGTACGATGCACAGATAGCCGATACCCGCAGCATTATCGACAGTTGGACGGAGAGTATTGCTACGCAGCGCGTTCTGCTGGAGGTTGGTGAGGCTACCAGCGACGATGTCCACCAGGCAGAGGCAGCCAAGCTCGAAGCAGAGGCTACACTTGAAAAATTGCAGCTTCAGTTGCGCCAGACCGAGAATGCCTTATGTACCACGCTGGGGCGCCCCTGTGGACATGTCAATCGCAGCTCGCTTGGCATTTCTTGCCATGCCATCAAGAATGTTCCATCTATCAGCATTTTGGCTCTGGCCCGTCGCCCCGACATACGTCAGGCTGAGGCCGCACTCAAAGCTGCGTTCTATGCCGCTAATGAGGCGCGCGCCGCGCTTTATCCCTCCCTGTCACTCTCAGGCAGCATGGGATGGACTAATGATGTGGGCGAAATAGTCAGTCCTGCCGGACTGTTGATGAATGCCTTAGGCTCGCTGTCGCAGCCCCTCTTTGCTGGAGGCCGACTGCGTGCTGAGGTGCAGCGCACCAAGGCAGAGCAGGAGGCGGCAAAGGTGACTTTCCGCCAGACGGTGTTGGAGGCTGGTCGGGAGGTGAACGACATCATGGCCACAGAGCAATATGCACGCCGAGCCATCAGTCTCAGCGAGCAGCAGGTGGAGAAACTGTCGCATATTGCTGATGCCTCAAAGTTGCGCATGCAGTACGACGAGGATGTGAACTACTTGCAGGTCTTGCTGGCCCGCCAGGCCCTGCTCGAAGCCCGATTGCAGTTGCTGGCCCATCGCTATGAAATGATTGATGCCCACATTCAGCTATACAAAGCACTGGGTGGTGGCATGGACAAACCAAATATATAACCTATAAAGAATGATATGAAAGAAAGTATCACTTACCCTTTGAATGCCATACAGTGGGAGACTTATGAAGAATTTTTGCATGACTCACAGCTTACGCAGCACAATACCGCTCCCTGTATGCCTTTCGAACGCTCATCGGCTGAGCGCTTCCTGCGCGCCATGCAGAAGATGCTTGACGAGCAGCGCTACCTCCATATACACCTGGTGCGTCAGGGCGACGACATCATGATTTGCGAGGATTGGCAGATGCCCAACAACGTGCACTACCTTCGCATGAGCGATGAGGAGTGGAAGGCGGCTCAACCCACGTTTACAAAACCATTCGACCCTTTCAACGAAGCCTGTGTGCGTCTTTTCCTTGTAGAGACAGATAGCAAAGTCTATGTTGTCATGGAGACTTTTCACCTCTTTTTCGATGGTATTTCGCAAAGAGCGCTTTGGAATGCATTTGAGGAAGCATTACAGGGCATGCCCCTGTACCAGCAAGGCGACATTGCTGCTGAAATAAACCGTGAAGAGATTGCCAGCTACAACAGTGATGCCTATCGTCGCGCTAAAGAATACTATCTGAAGAAATTCGAGAGCATACGCCTCACTGACTATTGTCGTGATACCGACTCTCCGTTGGGGCCTGCCATCAGTTCGCATCCCATGGTGTCGGCCAATATCATTGATGAAGGCTGCCAGCGCATAGGTCAAACTACTACCACGGTTTTCTATGCCGCCTATGCTCTGGCATTAGCATATATGTCGGGCGAGACGCGCGTAGCATTCTCTACGATGAATCATGGGCGTAGCGATCACCGCCTCAATGACCATGTCTATGGCTACTACTTAGGCTGTCTGCCCATCGTGATTGATACCAATCCGAAACAAACCATAGGCGAACTGCTCTATCAGGTGCGTCGCGAGGTGTTCGCCTCCATCCGCTATCGTATCTACCCTCTCTACCACCTGCTGCACGACTTAGGCCTGAAAAATGGCACCGAGATGGGCAACAACTCTGTTAACATTCTGGAATATATTCATATCGATGGTAAATTGTGGAACACCTATCATATAGATCCATCGTTTACAGGTGAGCACTCATCGACCTACATTACTCGTCGTGAATCGCTCTACGAGGTGTTTACCGACTGTAGCAGTGCCCTATATACTCAAGAACAGATTGACATCTTGTCTGAACTAACTGGTCAGATGGCTCTCTTGCTTGTTGGTGACCAGAATGAAACACTCAAAAATATTATCCCAAAGAAGAAGTGAAACGATTATTATTAGCGGGCTATGGCAATATCGCCCATGCCTTTGAACAGATCATGGCCGAACAGGAACCAAGTTGATCATGGGGTCTCTAAGTTTGCATTCTGATAGAGAATATCAGTGAAGAATTTGCTCAATACCGGCCAATTCCTTACCTTTGTTGTCAGAAGGAGGAAAAGGCCGACAGGAAAGGGAAACTATCACGGGGTCAAAAGTCCTTAGAGTCTATGAACCGCCTAAGTCCTTCCTGTTTAGTTGCAAAGTCCAGATAGAATGCCAGCGGCACTGTAGCCTATTTAGAGTCCAAGACTAGACAACTATTGGCCAATTCCTTCATTAAAGACG
>Ga0256404_1011528_pt1 | contig 11800 bp, 9 predicted proteins | sample RumenRJG_01DNA_FD_185990 | JGI IMG/M metagenome (GOLD analysis project Ga0256404, IMG submission 185990) | Bovine rumen microbial communities from Lethbridge, Alberta, Canada - RJG_01 | ecosystem: Host-associated > Mammals > Digestive system > Stomach > Rumen | place: Canada: Alberta | collected... | reverse complement strand
AACGACGCCACGGTTACCCGCATGATCGCGGATGACGTCCTCGGGAAGATCTAATCTTCCTCTGGGCCCATCCTGCCCATCTTACACCCCGCCCCGGACCGCAAGGTCTGGGGCCTTTTTCTATCTGTAAAAATATTGTATAATATGCAGAATGTTAGTTTCCGATTTTAATTACAACCTCCCTGAGGAAAATATCGCAGTACGTCCGCCAAAAGTCCGCGGCACTACTCGCTTGCTCGTATTAAATCGCAAAAATGGCCAAATTACCGATTCTAAGTACGCCGACTTGGCCGACTTTCTTAAACCAGGAGATTTAATTGTCCTCAATGACACGCGCGTCATGCGCTCTCGCGTTTTTACCGAACTTCCTGACGGTCGCCCACGCGAACTAGTCGTACTCGAAAAGCACGATGGCGAAATCGACCACGTCATGTATCGCGGTAAATTACACGAAGGCGACCAGCTCACCGTCAAAAACGTTGCTGACAATTCCAAGACCTCAGACATTATTACCATCAAAGAAATCCTCGGCAATGGCACCGCCACCGTCACCGCTAATCGCGAACTTACCGACATCGTTGCAGACTACGGCAACGTTCCGCTTCCACCATATCTACATCGCGATGCCGACAAAGACGACATCAAGCGCTATCAAACCGTTTGGGCCAAAGAGCTCGGCTCTGCCGCAGCACCAACCGCTAGCCTAAATATGACTAAAGAATTAATGCAAAAACTCACCGACAAAGGCATTCAGATTCAATATCTCACTCTTCATGTCGGACTTGGCACTTTCCTTCCAATCCGCAGCGACAATGTTGAAGATCATCATATGCATTCCGAGTGGTTTCATATTCCAGCCGAAACCATCAAGGCCATCGAAGCCACTAAGGCAGCCGGCCATCGCGTAATCGCCGTTGGCACCACCGTCACGCGTACACTCGAATTCTGGGCAAAAACCGGCAAAACCGAAGGCGAAGACAACATCTTCATTTACCCAGGTTTCGAATTCAAGGCTATCGATGCGCTCGTTACCAACTTTCATGCACCAAAATCCACTGTTCTTATGCTCACCGCCGCATTTGCAGATTGGAAAAATCTTAAACCAGCCTACGACCACGCCGTTTCTAGCGGCTACAAACTATTAAGCTACGGAGATTCAATGTTCATATGCTAAAGTTTGACATCAAAAAACAAAACGGCCTCATGCGCGCTGGCACCATCCATACCCCTCACGGCGATATCAAAACCCCAGCTTTCATCGGCGCCGCAACTCGCGCATCCGTCAAAGCCATCACGCATGCTCAAATGCGCGAACTAGGCTCCCAGGGCATTCTCGCAAATACCTATCACCTAATCTTAGCGCCAGGCCCAGACCTCATCGAAAAAGCCGGTGGCTTTGCCGAATTCACTAGCTGGCACGGCCCAAGCTTCACCGACTCCGGCGGCTTCCAAATGCTATCACTCACGGATGCAAAAATCGACCATGACGGCGTCACTTTCAAATCCCACATCAACGGCGACAAAATCCGTATGAACCCAGAAATATCCATGCAAGCACAGTGGAAAATTGGCGCAGATATCCACATGGCGTTCGATCAGGCCATCGATTCTACCGACAAAGACAAAGTCGCCAAAGCCATGAAGCGCACACACGATTGGCTCCCGCGCAACATCGCCGAGCACCAACGCATGGCCGCCGAATACAAGGCCAAAGGCAAGCCAGAACAATATCTTTATGCAGTTGTTCAAGGTGGATTATTCGAAGATCTTCGTCGCGAATCCGCCGAACTCATGGCAAAACAACCGGTCGACGGCTACGGCATTGGTTCTCTCTATACTACCGAAACCGATGAGACTGCCAACATCATCAAGCTCACAAACGAAATTCTTCCAAATGACAAGCCGCGCCATCTACTTGGCATGGGTTCTGAGCCACGCGACTTATTCATTGGTGCTAAATACGGTTGCGATACTTTTGACTGTGTCGCTCCAACCCGCCAAGCGCGCAATGGTGCGCTCTACACTCCAGACGGGCGCATCAATATCCGCAATGCAAAATACCGTGAAATGTTTGCTCCACTCGATCCAGACTGCGATTGTTATCTTTGTAAAAATTTCACCGCCGCCTATCTCCATCATCTATACAAGGTCGACGAAATCACCGGCAAAACTCTCGCCAGCATCCACAACGAGCGCTTCGTCGTTCGTATTTGTGACAAAATCCGCGCAAGCATCCTGGACGACACCTTCGACGAATATATGTCCGAATTCATGTCCAGATATTATCACGCTTAAACCTTTTTTAACCGTGGTACAATTAAAGCATGAGTACTACGACAAAAGTCCAAATCGACACCAAAACGTTCATTCGTTTTTGGCTCGTCATTATTGGTTTTATTATTGCCGGCTATCTTCTCTACAAAGCTAGCTTTGGCCTATCAATTATCTTTTCAGCATTATTCTTTTCATTAGCGATTTCTCCGCTCATCAAAAAGATTGCCGGAATTTTCCCAAGCAAAAGTCGTGGTTTTTCTATCGCAATTTCCTACATTCTCGTAGTTGGTTTTATTATTGCCTTCGCGAGCATCGTCATTCCGACCGTCGCCAATGAATCAATCAAATTCTTCAGCAGTCTTCCGTCCCTCGTCGATGATGCCACTGGCAATATCGGCCTTATTAACAAAATTGGCAACAATCTCGGCATTGCAAACTTGCAAGGCCAGATTAATCAAATCGTCGAAAGTTTTTCTAAAAACATGGTCGGCGATTTTGGCACAGTACTCAGCAATTCAATCAGCTCAATCGGCAGCTTCTTTGCAGTAGTAATCCTAGCCTTAGTGCTCGCCTTTTTCATGCTCACCGAAGGCCCAACGCTGGTCAAAAAATTCTGGAATGTCTTTGGTAAAACCAAAAATACCAAGCGTGCCCAACGCGTTGTTAGTCGCCTTGCTGAGACAGTATCCACATACGTTTCCAGCGCAGTCACCGTTGCATTAATTAACGCAGCCTGCACCACTGTCTCTGTCTTTATCATCTGTCTAATCTTTGGCATTGCGCCAGGCCTAGCCTTCCCATTCGGCTTAATCACTGGTGTATTCTGTTTAATTCCAATGTTTGGTAGCTTCATCGGTGGCGCAATTGTCGCGCTGTTACTTGGTTTTAATGTCATGTGGGCCGGCATCGTCTTTATTATCTATACAATTATTTATCTCCAAATCGAATCCAATATTATCTCGCCAAAAATCCAAGGTAAAGGCATGAACTTACCTGCTCTCGTGATTCTATCCGCTGTCACAATTGGCGTTTATACTTTCGGCCTAGTCGGCGCAATCATTTCAATTCCGATTGCTGGCTGTATCAAAGTCCTCATCGAAGAATACGGCGCAGACCTCATGGACGACGGCAAAATTAACGGTAGCAATATCGAACCGCCAAAGAAAAAAGTCGACGACAAAAAACTTATCGCAACAAAATAACCAACAAAAAATATCTCCCAGTCGGGAGATATTTTTTATTCAGCATATTGCCAAATTGACCCATCGGCTCCGTCCAGCAATGTAATCCCCTCGTTGGAAATTTCATCACGTAATGCATCAGCTGTCGCAAAATCTTTTTCTTTCTTTGCCTTAAAGCGTTTTTCGATTTTCGTCTTCAATTCATCAGAAATATCTGGCGTGCTCTCGGCAATTTTTAGACCAAACGCATCATCCAAAAACTTTACGAATTCTTCATCCGGAACGCTTGTCGACATAGATTTATCCAATTCTGCCAATGCGCCGGCAGAGTTCAAATTATTCTCCAACTGCACCATCATTGCTTTGCGCACTTCCGACATGTCAGTAGCTTCTTTTTGCCAATGCAATGCCGCAAAATTACGGTAATTCAGCAGACGCTGTTTCGCGGCTGCAATATCCTCAAATGAGAAATTCCTTTCGCTCTGAAAATGCCCCTGCAATACCCACATTTTGTAATCCATATGTGAGTATCCTTTTTCTTTCAAATCGGAGAACATATAAACATTTCCTAGCGACTTGGAAATCTTTTGTCCTTCAACCGTAATAAAATTGTTATGCAACCAGAAGTTTGCCATTTTCTCACCGTATGCACATTCGGTCTGCGCAATCTCATTCGTGTGATGTACCGGAATATGGTCAATGCCACCGCAGTGAATATCTATCGGCTCGCCAAGTTTTTCGTGAATAATCGTCGAGCATTCTAGATGCCATCCAGGATACCCCATCCTGCCACGATATTCCCACTGCATCGCGTGATCCTCTCCGTCACGGATCCATTTCCAAACTGCAAAGTCCGAAGGATTGCGCTTTTCGTCACTAAATTCAATACGCGCACCGGCTTTCAGATGTTCCAAATCCAAGCGCGCAAAGTCTGCATACTTAGGAAACTTCGAAGTATCAAAATACAAACCATCTGTCGTGTCGTATAGATAGCCTTTTTCATATAGCGCATCAACAAGTTGCGTATCCTCTTTAATAAAATCCGTCGCACGACAAATGTCAGTCGGCTCAACCATGTTCAGTGCATGAAAATTCTCCAGAAAGTCGCCCATATACATCTCGGCAACTTCCCAAACAGTTTTGCCTTCGCGCTTTGCACCTTTTTCCATCTTGTCTTCGCCGTCGTCGGCATCGGACGTCAAGTGCCCAACATCCGTAATATTCAAAACGCGATCAACTGGCCAGCCCTCAAGCTGAAGAGTTCTAACTAATAAATCCCAGTAAACGTAGCAAGTGAAGTTGCCAATGTGCGCAAAGCTATACACTGTTGGACCACAGGTATAAATCTTTACTCTTTTATCATTGATAGGAGTAAATTCTTCGACTTTCCTCGTCAGGGTATTATATAGTTTCATACCCTTTAGTATAACAGATTAGAAGAATAGCGCTAACATAGCAAACGCAATGGACGAGAACATAATCAAAATCACCACCACAATAAAGGCGGCAATCGCAACAGCCTTCGCCGTATCAGAATTGCCACTTACCGTCTTCTGTGGCGCTACGACGGATTGTCTAACGGCCTTATATTTCGGCGAATCTCCAGGCATAATTCTATTCGAAACAAATATACCGGCATTCTGCTGTTGAATTCCGCGAATTCGGTTATCATTTCTGTCGGTCATCTGCGAGTTATGAAGACCACGTCGATCTTCCTTAAACACATCGTCAACTTCAAGATTATTAATTGCCGCACTCGTCTCCTTCTCATGCAAGTGACGCGCTCGCTTATTGCGATAACCAAACGCCGTAACGCCAAGCCCAATGCCTGTTATCAACATCCACATAAAACCAAGACCAAACGCAATCAAGCCAGGTTCACCAGGAGTTATGTATATATTTGTATGACTATTCAGAAAAATTCTAAAAGCGTCAATTAAGTGGCCGACCACCAAACATATCAGTGGAACGATGAAAATTATCGACAAAACTCTCTTTACGTCCACCGGAGAACTACCGACCATTTCGCCCGTACGCGCATTTACTGCGATATAGTGCAAAATGCCTTCGCCATTACTCTTCTTATCGAGATAGCAATAAAGCCAGACCGGCATATACGCCGTCTTCCACTTCACGCCTTTTTGTTCGAGGCGCATTTTATCCCAACGCACGCCACGATCAAACAAGCTAATCGAATCTTGCATCTGGTAACGCATAATGTCTTCGACTTGCAGCTTTACTTTCTTATCCAAGTCATTAATGTTTACGTCGCGTTTCTCGCAGGCATAACCTTTCACCAAACGTGCGTCCCATTTCACAGCATTTTGCGTATCAAACGGCATAATTGCATTAACAATATTGTTCGTATTTATTAAAGCGTTCTGATTCAATTTATCCGAGGAAGCCTCAATCGTTAAATCATCAATAATTAAGTCAAACTTACGGTGAACACTATACAAATCGGCATCATAGCGCGTTTCCTCGTTATCGCCAGAACCAACCGTATATCTACGCGTTTGATGTTCGCCCTCGCCAGACATCTCGGCGCTCACATTCATGTCTACCACCATGTATGGTAAAAATACGCCCATCAAGTTTTCTGGCTTAAAATCATTCACGAATTGTTTCTTTGCTAGACTCTTATGCTCTTTCATGCATCCAGCCATCTCGGCAAACGCATATTCGCGCGTAACTCTAAACGGCAAAATCATATCCGGCACGGCACCATTTGGCAACTTATCATTAATCGACAGCGTATGCCTACACCATGGACAACGTGCGCTCATCGCTTCGTCCGTATTAAGAGTAATCGCCGCCCCGCAAGATGTACACTTCATCGTAACCATCGAATTACTGTCGATGATTTTCTCTGCACCACTACCAACAATCTTCCCCTTAAGGAAAGCCGGATTCTCATCATCCTGTACTAATTCGGGCTCAATCTCGCTCTTACAGTGCTGGCATTTTAGCTTGCCAATCGTCACATCAAAAGAAACATCAGAGCTTCCGCAATGCGGACATTTTAATATTTTTCCTACGTTTTTACTTTTGCTTTCCGCCATCTTTTTGCCCAATCGGTTTATCTTCTGGCTTCGTATTAATCATGCGATCAATACCTAAATAATTAGCCATCTTTTCGCCCATCATTTCATTGCCATTTCTTGCAATCACACCACGAATCTCACTGTCATTCTGGCCCTTAATCCTAGACGCAGAAAGACCTTTACGATGCTCGTGGAATACATCGGATTTCTTCATGTTCTTAACGTCAGATTTCGTATCAGCCTCATGCTTGTGGCGCTTGTCCATATTGCGGTATTTACTCATCTTTAACCAGTAGAAGATGAACCCAGGCGTCAAACCAGCCAAGCCCAAAATCCAGGCGTCGTTGTCGCTATCGGCACTAAAACAAATTCGCATCCAGGCATAGCCAGCAATAATACCAACAATCTCCAGCAAAACCGAGAAAGCCATCAGCTTGGATTTATTGATTGGTACGCTACCCATCGTCTCGCCCGTACGAGCATTCACTGCAACATAATGTAATAGTTTTTTATCCTCTTGGTAATAGCTATATAGCCACACTGGAAGATAGGCCGCTTTCCAGCTCGTACCTTTAATCTTCACATCTTCTTTTGTCCAGCGTGCACCGCGATCATAAAAAGTCATACTCTCTTTTACGCGATATCTCGCCACATCGCTAGCCTGAGTTTGCACAACTGGCTTTAACGCATCAATATTCGTATCACGTTTTTCACTCGAAAAGCCACGAAGATAAGCCGGATTCCAACTGACGCAGTTCTCTGTATCGAACGGCATAATTGCATTAATGACGTTATTAGTATTGCTCTTCAAATCCTGGTTCAACTTATCGCTCGATGCTTCGACCGTCAAATCATCTATCAACAAATCAAAATCGCGTGTCACATCATATGCATCTGCATCATACAAAGTCTTACGAGTATTACCAGATCCAACCGTATATCGCCGCACCAAGTGCTCCGCCTCACCGGCCATCGAAACCGACGCATTCACATCAACAATCATATACGGCAGATATACGCCAGAAATGTTATCGGTCTTAAATTCTGCCTTAAATTTCGGATGCGCAAAGAATTGGCGTTCATTTACGAACTCGCGAATCTTTGCCTCCGCAGCGGATTTTTCAGTCTTAAATGGCAATACAAGATCCGGCACCGCACCATTTGGCATTTTTTCATTCACGGATAATACATGACGGCACCAGTGGCAACGCGCACTCGTAACTTCCTCGGTATTAATGACAACCTCTGCACCACAAGACGGACACTTTAGCGTTAAAATTAAATCTTCGCCAGGAATAATATTCGTAGCGCCATCACCCACAATATCACTAGTTAGACTATCTACGCCACCATTCGCATTCGCACTCGTATCGTCAAAAACCGTACGGCAAAAATTACACCTCAACTTGCCAGTAGAAGGATTTAATGTAACATCAGTTGCACCACAATTCGGACAACGGTTTGCACCATTCTTATCATTCTTAATTGCCATAAATCCTCCCTTTAATAATCGTAACTATAATCAAAGCCACCAGAATCCCAGTCTGACCCACCAGAGTCCCAGCTGGATCCAGAATCCCAACTCGATCCAGAATCCCAGCTAGAGCCAGAATCATAATCCCAACTAGAGCTACTAGAACCACCGCTACCGCTACCACCGCTTCCTCCGCCAGCAATCAATGATAGTAGCATAAATATAAAGATAATAAAGATAACAAAACCTAATATCTGCGACCCATTAGACGAGCTCCCCACACTGCGCGTTGAACGCCCCTGTGCGGCATGGGTATAACTTCGGCCATTCTGGAACCTGCTACGTTCGACGTCGAGCATTTCGCTACGCCCAGTAGACAACGAACCAATTACGCGATTCTCATTTCTGCCGTAAACTTCCCTACTATAAGATCTTGTATTGGAAATCTTTATGTCACTCGCATGCTCATTCTCTATCTTTGCACGCGTTTCATTTTCGTGATGATGACGCGATACTGGCTCCGTGTTTACGTAATGCGTTGTCGCCCTAGTCACCAATCCAGTCCCGCGCGGAGGCTTATTCTTACCGGTAACATAATTCAACAACGCTATTGGTAAACCAACCAAGGATATAAAGAAGAACAGCACGCTAATAATTGGGAATGGCAAGATCAACGCCAAAAGCATCATTACGCCAAACACAACTATCGGTGTTGCCGAGCGCCTCTTCATATTCGCTTCGGACGTCTTTACCTCCGGCGAAGACTTTACGGACGGCAATCCGCCGATAATCGTCGGCAAACACCCTACCGTTTCACCAGTTCGCGCATTTACGGCAATATAATAAATTCTTGCATCAATATTCGTTTCGCGACGGAAGCTAAACAGCCATACCGGAAGATACGCCGCCTTCCATTTCGTCCCCTTAATGCCAAGATGTTCTTTTATCCAACAGACACCGCGGTCATACTGTGCCGTAGTTTCTTTTGCCTTACGGCGAGCAATATCCCCAGTCTGTAAAGCTACAATTTCCTTCAAATCATTAACATTTACCGAGCGTTTTTCACTCGAAAAACCGCGCAAATAATTCGCATCCCAAGCAACTGCATTTTCTGTATCAAACGGCAAAATTGCATTAATAATATTGTTCGAATTAACGTAAGTATCCTGATTCAAGCGCGCCGAAGAAGATTCGACCGTAAGATCGTCCACCAAAATCGTAAAATTACGCTCAATGTCATATAAATCAACCGACCAAGGCGCATGATCTTTATTCGGCTCGAGGTTTATCTCAGCCTTGCCCTTCATCTCCATGCGCGCATTCACATCTACAATAAAATACGGGAAATAGACGCCATCCATCCCACGCTCTTCGAGAGCATTTACGAATACATCATCTATTTTTTCAGTTCGTTGCTTGATGCATTCCCGGGCTTTTTCTAACGCTTCCTCTTTCGAAATCTTAAACGGTAGAACTAAATCCGGCACTGCACCATTAGATACGGTTTCATTGATAGTAAAAATATGGCGGCACCAGTGGCACATTGCATCTGTTGCTTCATCCGTATTTATAACGACTTCTGCGCCACAAGAAGAACACTTAAATGTTTTTACGATATCGTCGCCAGGGATAATATCATTCGCCCCCTCCCCACGCGTTTCGCCATACATGCCCTCGACGCCACCAGCCTCGTTTGCACTTTTTGCCTCAAAAAGCGTCTTACAGTATGCACACTTAAGTTTTCCTTCTTTCGCATCCAGCGATACATCGCTGGACCCGCAATGCGGGCAGCGATGTATGCCATCCTTTAGCTTTTTAGCCATTAGGATCCAATTCCCCTCAATTATTGCGCAGCTGGAGTTTCTGGTGTTGCTGGAGTATCAGCAGCTGGAGCCTCTGGGGTCTCCGGAGTTGCTGGAGCTTCAGGAGCTGGTGCAGCTGGAGTTTCAGCGGCAGGAGCGGCTGGAGCTGGTGTAGCAGGTGCGGCAGGAGCAGTAGCGGCGCCACCACCGACAGGCGTGACTAGACCACCGGCACCGCCCATTTGGTTGAGTGCCATACCGACGCCAAACATACCAGTTGCGCCACCACCGGCACTCTGGTTTTCGCCAGCAGCCTTGAAGCCCTGTGCGATTGTTGCCTGTGAGTAAGCAGCACCAACAGCACCACCATTTTGTGCCATAGCTTGGCCAATTGCACCCATGGCAGCAGCCTGAGCTTGACCTTGCATTGCGGTCTTGCGGAATTCGTCGACAGTCTTCTGAGATTCTTCATCCCACTCAATTACAGCAGGCTGAATATCGATAACGGAAAGACCATAGAGCGTACCCCAATGGTGCTTCTGCTCGACGGCTTCATCCACATCAGCAGCGAAGTCTTCGAGACCAGCTTGAATATCAGGAATGGACTTACCGCCAGCGCAGAACTTAGACAAAGCGGTGCTCAAAGAGCCAATGAAGCCATTAAATAGAGAGTCTTCAAGTGAGCCACCATCTTTGCCAGTATCAGCTAGGCTAAAGATCGTCTTACCAGTTGTACCAGTTAGGAAATCTGGAGCAATCGCATTCTTCATGAATAGGATTGGATCTACAATCTTGACGGTGTAAGTACCATGGCTTACTACGGCCATCTGAATGCCACCATATTTAGCATCATCGTATACAGCTGGAGTACGAGTACCGTACTGCAAACCTGCGATTGGGCGAAGGTTTACATAGAAAGCCAACTGCTTATTGCTTGGCTGGCCACCAAACTTGAACTGTTCAATACTCTGACCAAAGGTAGAGGCAAAGAAGCCATCACCTACAAAGAAGCTCTTAGCTTCTGGAATATCTTGTGTGGTGTAGGTATAGCGACCTGGTTCTGCAATAACAGCAGTGATGCCACCGTTCTCTACTAATACCAAAGCGGTATTTTCTGGAACCTCAAATCTACTACCATCGGAAATGATGAAAGCATCTTCTTGACCATCGTTATTTGCGCTACCTTCTTTTTTCATTGGCGCAGCGCGACCAACTAGAGCCTGACCATCGAAGCCTTGTGGCACGGTCATATATTCAAGCCATTGGTTCGCAAAGCCAGCACCTAAGCTACCCTTTGCAGCATCCCATGCGCCTTTCAAAAAACCCATTTGGAATCCTCCTTAGTTTTTATCTTACTTTTATGATACCACAAGCGTAATTTTATTCCGTCAAAAACTGAACACATTTTTTATAGGCATCCACAAAAAGCCCCGAATCAAAGTTCAGGGCCTTTCTCTTCTCTATCAGTTAATTAGAAGCGCTTGATTGCGTCTTCGATAACCTTCTGCGCCTCTTCGAGACCAAAGAAACCCTTTACCTGAGTTGTGCCAGGCTTCTTAAGATCCTTATAGTGGTTGAAGTGGAATTCGAGCTGTTCGATTGTGCGTTTTGGAATATCTTCAAGCGTCTTGATGGCGTCACCATTATTGCGATCATCGTCAACGACAGCGATAATCTTATCGTCTACCTCACCATCATCAACGAACTTCATTACGCCGAGTATACGTGCCTTGACGTAAATGCCAGTTGTAAGTGGCTGATCAGTAATGACGAGAACGTCGAGCTCATCGCCATCTTCATCTAGGGTCTGTGGAATAAAGCCGTAGTTGCAAGGTTTTGCAAATGCCATAGGCTCAATACGATCGAGCATAAAGCAAGCGCGCTTGCGGTCCCATTCAATCTTATGATTGCTACCGGTTGGGATTTCGATAACTACGTTAATCTCACCGTTTTTGTAGTCTCCAGGCTCTAATACTTGGTTAAAATCTGCCATTTCACTCCTTTCAATTTTTGTGCCCCAAAACC
>Ga0256404_1011525_pt1 | contig 11802 bp, 7 predicted proteins | sample RumenRJG_01DNA_FD_185990 | JGI IMG/M metagenome (GOLD analysis project Ga0256404, IMG submission 185990) | Bovine rumen microbial communities from Lethbridge, Alberta, Canada - RJG_01 | ecosystem: Host-associated > Mammals > Digestive system > Stomach > Rumen | place: Canada: Alberta | collected... | reverse complement strand
CTCTCAATGTTTTAGACCCAAGCCCCCAGCTTCCAACCGAAATCAAGGCCTATGCCCATGGCGTGGGTGGGGACGTCATGCCTAATCATAAAATCAAAAGACAGTGTAAATTATCCCGAACTGGGGTAATATAAAGAGTGGAAGCGTGACCGCTCGCAGGAAAACAAACTCCTCGATGAGTTCCGCGACCCTCTGTCTCCATTGAAGATCGTCATCGTAACGAGTAAGTTGCTCACCGGTTTTGATGCGCCGATCCTGCAGTGCATGTATCTCGATAAGCCAATGAAGGACCATACATTACTGCAGGCCATCTGCCGTACCAACCGCAAATATACGGTGGATAAGAAATGTGGTTTGATCGTTGACTTCGTCGGAGTCTTTGATGACGTAGCTCGTTCTCTTGCCTTCGATGATACCACAGTGAGGAATGTCATCAAGAACATAGATGAGATTAAGGAACTGATTCCGAAACTCATGAAGGATTGTCTCGACTTCTTCCCGGGTGTCGACCGTACGATCGGTGGCTGGGAAGGTCTGACAGCTGCCCAGCAATGCCTGAAAGATGACAAGACAAAGACGGAATTTGCTAAGCACTTCAATCGTTTGTCGAAAGCATGGGAGACCGTAAGTCCTGATGAATGTCTGTTGCCCTATCAGAGTGACTATGCATGGCTCGCACAGGTTTATCAGAGCGTGAAGCCTGTAAGTGATTCTGGAGCACTGATTTGGACGTTGCTTGGAGCTAAGACCATCGAGATTATCCATCAGAACATCGATACCATCGATATCGGTCAGCCTCTCGAAGACCTTGTAGTGGATGCCGACGTAATTGATGCTGTACTCAAGGATGAGAAGAATCGCGATAAGAAGATTATTGAGATTGAGAAAATGCTCCGGCTACGCTTGAATGAGCATAAGAACGAACAGAACTTCAAAAAGTTTGCTGAAAAGCTCGATGAGCTCCGTCAACAAATGGAAGAAAATCTCATCTCGAGTATTGACTTTCTGAAAGGATTGTTAGAAACTGCCAAAGGAGTAGTTGAAGAGGAGAAGCGTCAGAATCAGCCGGAGAACAAGCATGCCAAAGCAAAGGCTGCTCTGACCGAACTCTTTGAGACTATGAAGACAGAGAACACACCGATCATCGTGGAGCGTGTCGTCAACGATATCGATGAGAACGTGACGAACATAGTCCGTAAGTTCAAGGATGCTTTCAAGAGTGTAGAGGCTCGCAAGCAGATTCGGCAGAAGCTCCGTGCCATCCTTTGGGTGAAGTACAGCATCAAGGACAATGATGTCTTCGAGAAGGCATATAGTTATATCGAACAGTATTACTAAGTGGAGAAGTGAACACTATTCAAGAAACCATTACAAATGAATATGATAGTGTAAAAAGTAAGGAATAATAGATTCATATTGCGAAATGGATTTTATTAAAAGTAAAGTTCTGGATATTGAGGTGCCTGAGACTAACCCTTTTGAGAACGATGCTCTCAAAAGGGAGCCATTCGCACAGATGATGACACACATTGTCGATATGTACGGAGGAAATGGCTGCGTGCTGTCTCTCAACGGCGAATGGGGAACAGGGAAAACTACGTTCATACGAATGTGGAAGCAGAAACTTGATAATGAGCATTACCGTACCGTTTACTTCAACGCATGGAAATATGACTATACAGATGATCCGTTGATGGCCATTATTTCAGAGTTGAAAGCCATCAGTAAGGACGAGAAAATCTTTAAATCTATTGCGTCGTGCGCGGGCAAGATAAGTTGGAGTGTTTTGACTGCTGTGGCTAAAGGAATTATTGTAAACAAGTTGGGCATCCAAACTGATGATATTGCTGAAGCCATCGCTAAAACTGTAGAAACGATTGGGCAGGATCAGATAAAGGCTTTTGAGGACCAGAAACAGACCCTGGATGATTTCAAGAAGCAACTGCAAAAATTCGTGACTCAGGATGAAAGCGATAAAGACAAGAGTTCTTACTCAGAAGGCTGTAAACCTGTAGTCTTCTTCATCGATGAGTTAGACCGGTGCAATCCTACCTATGCAGTTAGAACCTTGGAAATAGTGAAGCATCTCTTTGATGTGCCTAATATCGTATTTGTGTTGAGTATCAATAAACAGCAACTGTCCTGTGCTATTCAAGGATATTATAGATCCTCCAATATGGATGCTATTGGCTATCTCAAACGTTTCATTGATATAGAGATAGATCTGCCAGAATGCGAGATGAGCGATTTCTGTAATTATCTCTATGACTACTATGGTTTTAAGGACTTCTTTGAAAACACTGAACGCAAGCAATATTTCCAACATAATGGAGAGACAAGATCCTTTGTAGATGCTGCAAGCAAACTGTGCGGACATAAACACCTAAGTCTTCGTTCTGTTGAGAAGATTTTTGCACAATGCAGACTGAGCCTAACAGACTTCAAGGCTAACACCTATGTTGTGCCAGATGTATTTTTCTATCTATGCCTTCTCAAATCAACTAAATGGGATAGCGAAAAAAATAATCAATCCGTTGAATTGACTCTCGATTGCAAAGTATGTGATGTAAAGGGCATGAACGAGGCTCTATCATGGTATGTTAATCGGCATCTTAATATAGGATTAAAGCCTATTCTTGACAGGATAGAACTTCTGAGAACTATCGATTTCAATAGATAGAACCGGCAAATTTAAGAAATCTATAAAAAAGACAGGCGCTTCCCATTGATAGATAAATTAATTTTGCTAACTTTACATCATGAAAGGTTTTAGATGACAGCAGCAATATTGCAGTCTGTTCGTGGTCTGGAATCCAAAGTAAGTAAACAATCAAATAAGAACCAATATGTCAGAAGAGAATGATAATACTCAGACTCAGCAAATTAATCTGCTTGATCTGCTTGCTATACCAGAGCTCTGTGGCAGGAACTTCTTCATACCAGACTACCAACGGGGCTACCGGTGGGGGCAGCGTCAGGTTTGTCAACTGATGGACGACTTGGCTGAATTCTTTGGGAATAACGGAAAAGGTAAGTTCTATTGCCTCCAACCTATCGTTGTGAAGAAAATGTCTACTGAGGATGTCAAGAGATATGGTCTACAATCCGATACCGATGAGAATACCTGGTATGAGGTTATTGATGGTCAACAACGACTAACAACTATACGCATCATCTTTGCGTTAGCGCACATCATTGTCAATTTCAGCGAGGAGCGATTCAATATCACTTATCAGACAAGACCTCAGCTTGGAGGTATCTTTGACCAATTTACGATGGATACACACTCGGCACCATACAAGATTCATGTGCCGAACGAGAATAACCTGGATATCGACTCATGGCATATTCTGCAGGCTGCCAACTATATGATGGACTGGCTGGCTGAAATATCGAAGAAAGAAGGCACTACTAATGCCGGTATCAGATATTTTCAGGGGGAGTTCTATAGTAATTTCATGCAGGCCAAAGGCCAAACTGATAAGAAGTCAGTACAAGTAATCTGGTATGAGTTACGTGATGGAAGTGACCCTAACGAAACCTTCAAACGTCTTAATGACAAAAAGGTGTCCCTCAACAATGCTGAGCTTATTCGGTCTTTGTTCTTGTCTGATTCCGCTAAATACGAATATGACGAGGCGATGATCAAGAAGTATCCGGAGAAGTTGAGAGAACTTGTTCTTGAAAGCGAGCAGAATCGCAAGCAAGCTCACATCATTGAGGAATGGGATACTATTGAGAAGCAGTTACGTCAGCCAGAGTTCTGGTCTTTTATAACTCAAGATGGCAAGACCGAAGGATACAGCAGCAGAATAGAATATATCTTTGACCTTATTTCTAAGAAGAAGGCCGAAGAGCGTGATGAACTGTATACTTTCCTTACATTCTCCAGAATGTTAAGAAACGGTCTTGATGACGAGGGTAAACCAATCAATGGGTTATGGGATTTGTGGCAGAAAGTGGAAAGTTATTTCTCTATGCTACTCGCATGGTTCTCGGATCCCACGAATGGCTATGAGTACTATCACAAGATCGGTTTTCTCATCACGGAGCAAGGGCGTGAAGTGCTTATCAATTTACTCGATGAAGCCCAGAACGCTTATAAACCTGACTTTGCCAAGAGTCTCAACTGGCAAATTAAGAATGATATCACAGAGGGACACCCAGACGATGATATCTTTGCTTACAGTTATGATGATTCGGCAAGTAAAAGACGTCTTTGGAAGGTTCTCTTCTACTATAATGTAGAGTCCACGCGTTCGAATAATAAGAGTAAGTTCCCCTTCAACTTGTTTAAGAAGAACAACTGGACTCTGGAACATATCCATGCACAAAACTCTGAACGTATTGACCGCGATGATAAGAATAAGTGGATCGAGTGGTATGATGAGAATATCAAAGCACTTGATCATCTACAACTTCGATTCACTGGTAACTCGGAGTTTGATCCATCAGAGCTGATCACTTCTCTTCAAGATGCTTGTAATAAAGTGAATAACAAGAATTTTGTGTTCAACGACTTCACGAAGAGCTTTGACAGCGTGAATGCCTATTACGACAAGATGGCAAAAGATGACGGGGGAACCCCTGAAATCCACACTATCTCGAACATGGCATTGCTGAGTGGATCTATCAATACTGCCATAGGTAATTCGGCGTTTGAGGTTAAGCGGCAACTTATTCTTTCCTTAGATGCTGCGGGAGAATATATTCCCTATTGTACTCGACAGGTGTTCTTGAAATACTTCAACAGAGAGAAACCAAACTTCAGTGTACAACAAACATTCTACTGGAGCGAAGAAGATCGAAAAACTTATCTTGCTGATTTGGAGAGAGTGCTGAAAGACGTACTTCAAGCTAAAGACCCCAATGAAGAAGATCTAAAGAAAAAGAGCAATGATTAACATAGGAAAACTAATAACGTTCCCTCAGCTTTTTAAGGAAGAAGCTGATGTCGTGATACCAAAGGTTCAACGCGATTATGCGTATGGACGTAATGAGAAAAGGGTACAGGAAATCCTAAACGGGCTTCTTGGTAGTATATTGGATGCAGTGAACAATAACAAAGAAGTTATCCTTGACTTCATCTATGGCGGTGCACATTATAAAGAGGACGAGGTAACAGCAGGATTAATACCTCTTGATGGTCAACAGCGTTTGACTACCTTATTCTTGCTGTATTTCTATGCTTCGTTGCTTGACGGCGAGAACATATCATTTGAAGAAGTTAGTTTTCTTAGCAATTTCAGATATGACACACGTCAGTCTGCCAATGAATTTTGTAAACACCTCGTGACAGATATCCGACAAGATATCTTACAGAGATACGACAAGGAACATGGATCTATCAAGAAACTCATAACGGATCATCCGCTTTACTTGATGACCTATGACAACGACCCTACTATTGTATCCATGCTAAATGTACTTGTCGTCATTGAGAATATGTGTCGTGAAAAAGGTTTACTTCACCTTGAGCCAAGTCTTTGGAGGAGACTAATAGACAGAGACAACATCAAGTTCTATACATTATCCCTCAATGACTTCGGCCTTACAGATGACTTGTACATCAAAATGAATTCACGAGGCAAACGTCTTACGCCTTTTGAAATTTTCAAGGCGGATGTTATGGCAGCCATTAAGGTTATTGATGACAAGGAACCAGATGAAAGCCTGAAACAAAAGAATGTGTTCTCGAATAAGATGGATTCCAAATGGATAGACATAGTCTGGAATTCCACCGACAAGCATATTGACGGAGATCATAAGGCCAACGATGTAACGGAAGAGGCTGACTCTCGTTATTCTTGGCTCTTCAAGAATATTTTCTGGTTAGAATATTGCCTTGAAGGAAAGGACACTAAAGCCTATAAGAGTATCGATGAGGTCAGTTCCAATAGATCTGATTATATTAAAGAAATTCTCTCCAGCAAAGAAGAGGTCCTTCAGGTAGAGGACATCTTTGATGTTCTTTATGACCTGTCAAAAAGACAAGGACTTACGACGGTTTGGAACAGCTACTTCTATTCAAGTGATGCAGTAGTTGGTACCTCTGATAAAATACGACTCTTTGGACGTCAGCGTTTTAGTTCCGTATTTGAGGCCGCTATGCAGACAAATCTCAGTGTTCCACAGACTGTATACCTCTATGCTGTTTATCTTCTTGCAAAAACAGCCTATAGCCAGGAAGAGAAATTCAATTGCATCCGTATAGTACGAAATCTCATGGCGACAAACACTCGTTTGGAGGATGCACGTACTGATAAGTTGCCAGGCTTCCTCAAAGAAGTGGAATATGTCATTGACCATAAAGGTATAGACCAGTGGGTAGGCAGGGATAAACCGCTGAAGACGGAAAGTGGTGAACATAAGCTTGCTTTTGGTCAGAATGGATGGAATGAAGAGTTCATCAAGCAGCACCGGTTATCAGATGATGTATATGCAAAAGTCCTCAAATATGAGAATCATGACTTGCTTCGTGCTTCTATCATGTTGTTTATGGAATTTTGTAGTCCTAATAGTGGCATGGGCACAGATCCTGATCGGCTGGATATAGACGAAGAGCATCTACTTACTATTCTTGACAAGTTCGAGAAAGTATTTGCAGACAACTATGCAGATGCTACAACCGGCTATTTCGATAAATTGCGTTCGAACTTGATGGATCGTGAGTTAGAGTATATGCAATGGGATGCCAATATGGGTGGGAATAATGATGGGACGTACATTGGGCGTTACTTCATCTCTGTACCACGGCTTCGAAACTACAGACAATTCTTCATTCGATACGATAATCGAAGAAATCAGGATTCATTATTGAAAATCTTGGAGGGGCTACCTTTGCCAAATGCATTGAAGGAGCCGGAAGAGAAAAGTAAGGAATTCAGCAATGAGGATTGGAAGTATTACCTTGCTAAATATCCTTCCGAATCTAACTATAGAGATTCACGATATGGTAGAGGACTATGGGAAGATCGTGCCAATCGCCCGTTAGAACTCATTCTTCTGAATAGTTCTCAGCATGGTAAGTACAATCTTGAATGGATGATGATGAACCTAACGTTGTTCAACATGTTGGGTGATAGAGAGAAATTCATTCTTGATCCTCATGGTTGCAGTCCGGTCGTTATCTTAGCCAACAGTTCTTCCATAGATTTCAAGCAGGGCGGCTGGATAGTAAAAACTTATCTTAACCTGCCCAGTCTTGTCTCTACGATAGAAGACATAAAGTATGAACAGATTGAGAATGAAGATAATTCCTACAAGATATCATTCGTATCAAGTGATCATGATCGGGATTATATCGAACTTGGTGTAGAGTTGGCGAATATCATGGCTTCTCAACAAATTCAACCGACTAAGGCTGACGATGTGACGAAGGAAGATAACAGACAAGTTAAATCGTAAATAAATAAGGGCGCAGTAGTTGAATATTTTTTGATACAGACGAGAGCTGCGCCTTTATCCTTTTGCGGACAAGGACGATGAAGCTGTTATAGGCAATGTCGTTCCAGGTATCTTCGACATCATGAATGAGGCCGAAGGGAAGAAACGTTAAAATAGATGCTCTACTTTATCAATACGTATGAACATGACAGATACAATCAATAAAGCGCTATTAAAAATAGGTTATGAAACCATTGAAGGTGGAAGATTCACTTTCAGTGAATGGGCTCGTGACATGAAAGAGGCTTTTCAGATTAACCTTCAGGGCTTCTTACGACTTTCAGATGCCGATATTGACAGCCTGTTAGATGAGCTATGGCATACTGAATATGAAAAGGATAAGGAAAGTAAACCTCTTAAAGATTGGGCAGAGAGTATTCAGAAAAAGACAGAGATCTATCAGGAAGGAATGGCTAAATTGGATCGTCTGTTCAAGTTGATCAAGAAGTATCATTCAAGTAAATTCTTCAAGGAGCTTCTGCAATTTTCAGCAAAATTCAAGGAATTGTCACCTTACAATCTCATGTTGGTGAAAACACAGATGCCTTCTGCGCGATACGTTTTGACAGCACCTCAGTGGAAAACAAAATATGACCGTAAGCCAAAGGAAGAAGCACGCCCACTTATCATTTTGAGGAAATACGGACCGATATCTTTTGTCTTTGAGATAGGCGATACTGAGCCAAATAGCCGCTATGCAGGAAGTCTATTCGGCGATGATATTCAGATGATATTGAATCAATTGGCGAGCCCGTATGCCGTTACGTGTGGTAAGGTTGATGATCGTGACTACGAGAGACTAATGCGACGCCTAGTCTATAACGGTATCAAAAAAGAGAAATTCCGTGTAGCAGCTAGCTATGGGGCTATGATACGAATGTCTGTTGATACTGTGGATGTTATGATTCCTTCTAACAATAAATTGGAGAAGGTTTCAGTTAAAACCTACTATAAGATCTTTGTCAATGAGAGAGCAGACAAAAGTGAAGAATTTGCTTCTGTCTGCCATGAGCTCGGACACCTCTTCTGTCATCATCTTTCTCCATTCAATAGTGATGCATGGAAATTAAGAGTTATCTCTCATGAGGAAGAGGAATTCGAAGCAGAATGTGTATCTTATATTGTCTGCGACCGCCATGGTGTAGAAAATCGTTCATGGACATACCTGTCGAATTTTCTTGACCAGAATGATGAAGTACCAAACATTAGCTTTGACTGTGTTTTCCGTGCAGCAGACGCAATAGAAGCTATGCTTAGCGACCAAGAAGAGGAACCGACAAAAGGCCTCCTGTATCGATACGACAAGGAGTATAAAAAGGAAGTTGATGCTATCCTAAAGTAAGTTTAGAATACTAACATCAGATGTAAATCATAAATTAGAAAAGGTTTCAACAAATTGATTGGGATGGAAATGGATGAACAGAAATTGGTCTTGTATTCCAATACTTTCTGCTTTGATGCAAGAAATGAGGAAAGGATTGATCTGAGAAAGATGATCCGTGATGCTTCGGCATCATTGGAAAAGGTCATTCTGCACAAGAACGAAGAGCCTGACAAGGAAGAGGCGGGGAGCACAATCTTGATGGTCAAAGGTGAGTCGACACAAGGCGTGGAGTGCACGTTGATGAAGAACGGATATTTCACAATTCTGCTTCCTGCCTTTGCTTCCCAAACCGATGTAGCGCTGGCCTTTGCCTTATTACGTGCGGCTAAGAAACAGCAGCCTGACCTCAGAATCGTTGATGGTGATCCTGATAACTTGGCTGATTTGTCGGATGATAATGAGGAAGAAACCTATTTCTACCGGCTTGACAATATGGCGAACATTATTGAGAAGCAGGATGGGCATGTCGGCATCACTGGCGTAAACCATTTGTTCCATGTTCTTCCTGATTTCATCAAGTCAAAGATGCCTGATGCTGATCCTAAAGACTGGACACTTAAAACGTATAAGAAATTCATGTCTGTTCAATGGAACTACGAAGATTATGCTGTAGCAAGTCCGCTCTTGATACAACCTCCAGAAGGTGAAGAGTTCAGAGCACGGATGCTTTTCAACCAAAATAGCTTTGTCGGAATCTGTCAGCAAGTCATCATCTGCTCCAATGAAACGGAGAGTCAGAAGATCACACCGATAGATACCTTCTTTGAAAAGACTAAGGATAATCCTTACATTCACCGCCTTGACTATGCTCAGTTTGTAATGAGCAAAATGCCCGATGACGCTTGGAACAAGTTTATGGAGTCCATGCCCGGCAAATTAGTAACAGCTCCCAAGACATATCTTCTCCGATGGAATCCAACCATCAGCAGCTTTAAACTGGAGCACTACCGTGAAGCCTGCAAATGCACTGATGGATTCAGTATGAATTGGAGTGTATATGAATGGCAGAAGGCTAAGAAGAACGACCAATTCTATATGGAACGTTTGGGCGATGATGGTAGGGGTATGGTGTTCCGTGGTGTTTTCGCATCTGATCCATATCCAGGTGAAGACTGGGCAGGTAGAGGTAAACAAAGATACTATGTGGATATTGATTGCTTTGAGGCTTCTCCTGCCGATGGAAAGCCTCATATAACCATTGAGGAACTTAAGAAGGCTCTTCCCGATATTGATTGGGATCGTGGTCATTCCGGTCAGTTGCTCACGCTCGAACAGGCTCATGTGTTGGATGACTTGTGGGACAAAGATTCCGAAAAGGAATAAGGAGGAGTAAGTTACTACGAACTTTGCATAACTCATCTTTTCCACTTCGCTTTCTGGCTCTGCTCGTCGTCAATATCGCTAACGTTCATGCCGTGGCCGATTTCTGATTCTCGGTTGGTATCATGAGAGCCACCTGCATTGGCAAGAGGATTGTTGGTGTGAATAGTTTTCTGAGAACGATGGGGGACTTGCGTGGTGGGGATGGTTGAACCATCGACTTCAATAGTTTTCCCATGTGAGGTTAGATAATTTCGGCGGAGCTGCTCGCACACAGAATCTTTGAGCGTGATAGTCTCACCGTTCCATGAAATGGTACCTTGATGGATGCGGGTACTAAACTGACGATAGAGCATACGGTTGATGTCGGCTGCCGTGAGGTGGGGATTGTCGGACAAGAGTTTATCGATGGTTTGTTCGATCTTGGCAAAACGTGTGGCAGCGTTCTCAAACTGCAGTAGCTCGCGGATACTGACAAATTCACTTCCCTTGAAGACTGTCTTGTTCTTATGGTCTACAATGGCATAACCGTATGGACAGTCTTTCTGGCCGAAGAACACCAGGCTGATGCCGAACTTCTTCTTTATTACTGCTGCCAGCTCATCCTTGTTGGCTGACAGATCACGATACTTCTTGAGGATAGCTCTCAACTGACGACGTCGCTGGTCATCGGGTCGATTCTCCTTCAAGGCATGCTGCATGATGAGCTGAGTTGGTACGGTACCAACTTCTTCAGCATTTCTGTAAATATGAACGACTGGGTTGTTTTCATCTTCTCTACAGTCGTAACCCTGACTCTCAAGAATGGCACAGAACTGAGACTTGGAGGTGTAGCGGTAAGACAAAGCTTGACCAACGGCCTCTTCCCAGCCCTCCCCCGGAGAGGCTGTAACAAAACCTCCGAGATCTTCACTAGCCAAACCTCCCTACACAAAAAAATTTCTCAAATTCGACAATAAAGTGACAATCTGTTTAATGAGTAATGTCTTTAGCAAGCATAATGCAACTAAAAAAATCGAAGTACCTTTAACGGAAGCCAATTTTAGAGTTTTGTTACAGCCTCCCGTAGGGAGGGTGTGAGTAAAGCCCATGCTTTGCTCATACTCCTTCATGATTACCTCTGTGATCTCTCGGCTGCGCTTCTTCTCAAAGTCCTTACTGATTTTATGCCCATCCGGAGCAACACGACTCGTGATGATGTGGATATGATGATTTGGGGTGTCGTGGTGAGCATAGACCAAAAGTGGCTGGCCTTCCTCAGCATAGCCCATCTCTTTCAGGTAGCGGTGGGCGATATCAAGGAGTTGTTCGCAACTGTACTCATCTCCCTTGCAAGAAATGGCTACATGAAACTGGGCATTCTGAATGCGCGTGTTGCGACGACTGTAGGCCTCAAGGTAGTCGGTGAAGTTCTCTGTGTTATAGTCCTTAGGCGAGGTGATGTACGAGAAGTTTTTGACTTCTATTAGTTCTGCCAATCCCTGTGAGACCTTTTTCTCATTGTAGGCTACGGCATGAAAGTTGCTAGGGTGTCCAATTCGTTGTGCCAATTTTAGCTCACTTTTCTGAGCGTCTTGGTCCGTTCTGTAACCCAATTCTTGGGCAGGTGCTCGGTTGACCAGGCACTGATGTCCTTCAGTTTCACATTTACA
>Ga0256404_1011524_pt1 | contig 11803 bp, 9 predicted proteins | sample RumenRJG_01DNA_FD_185990 | JGI IMG/M metagenome (GOLD analysis project Ga0256404, IMG submission 185990) | Bovine rumen microbial communities from Lethbridge, Alberta, Canada - RJG_01 | ecosystem: Host-associated > Mammals > Digestive system > Stomach > Rumen | place: Canada: Alberta | collected... | reverse complement strand
TTGCAGCATGTCAGACTATTTTCTTGGAATGCTATGAATTCTAACAACAAACTTATTGACATTATCAGACTCATGTGCTATAATAAATCTATTATAAGTGATAAATCCGTTGTTACTATTAGTAACAATGACACATATAGGAGGTAAAGCATATGAAGCACTTGTCCCTTGAAAAGCTGGCTGAGATTGTCACCAGCAAGAGAAAGGCCATGAAGCTCTCGCAGGTTGTGACTGCTGAAAGAGCCGGAATGAACCGTTCACTCTTATCCCGTCTTGAACAGCAGGAGTTCACGCCCTCTGTGGATCAACTGCTCGCTCTTGCAGAGGTCCTTGAATTCGATCACAGAGATGTATTCGTAGACGATACTGCTGCTGATGTTACTCCTGTGGAGCGCAAGAAGATCGCTGTGGCAGGTACCGGCTATGTGGGACTGTCCCTCGCAGTTCTGCTTTCACAGCACAACGATGTCAGCGCTGTAGATATCGTACCAGAGAAGGTCGAGAAACTGAACAACTGGCAGTCCCCTATTCAGGATGATTTCATAGAGCAGTACCTTGCTGAGCATGAGGAGCGTCAGCTCTCCCTCAAAGCTACAACAGACGGCGAATCTGCATACAAAGACGCAGATTTCATCATCGTTGCTGCTCCTACAAACTACGATTCCAAGACCAACTTCTTTGACTGCTCGGCAGTCGAAGCTGTGCTCTCTCTCATAAAAACTGTAACGGGCAAAAAGAAGAACAAGCCGACTATCGTTATCAAGTCCACTATTCCTGTTGGATATACAACACAGGTTCGAGAAAAGCTGGGTATGGACAATATCATTTTCAGCCCCGAGTTTCTTCGTGAATCTAAAGCTCTCTATGATAACCTCTATCCGAGCCGTATCATCGTTGGCTCCGATGAAGCGAACATGAAGGCTGCTGAGGAGTTCGCTGCACTTTTACAGCAAGGAGCTATCAAGCCCAATATTGATACTCTCTTTATGGCAACCACAGAGGCAGAAGCAGTTAAGCTGTTCGCCAATACATATCTTGCACTTCGTGTCAGCTACTTCAATGAACTGGATACCTATGCAGAGGTCAAAGGACTTAAAACTGCAAATATTATCAAAGGCATATGTCTCGATCCTCGTGTGGGCGATTACTACAACAATCCTTCCTTCGGATACGGCGGCTACTGTCTCCCCAAGGACACAAAGCAGCTTCTTGCAAACTATCAGAATGTTCCTCAGAATATGATGACTGCTATTGTTGAGTCAAACAGAACCAGAAAGGACTTCATTGCTGACCGTATCATGGAGATCGCAGGCACCTACGGCAATAGTGCTGATTACTCCGCTGAGCAGGAAAGCAAGCAGAAGGAAGTTGTTGTGGGTGTATACAGACTCACAATGAAATCCAACTCAGACAACTTCCGTCAGTCCTCTATTCAGGGCGTCATGAAGCGAATCAAGGCAAAGGGCGCTACAGTTATTATCTATGAGCCGACACTTGAAAACGGCAGCACATTCTTTGGCAGCTTAGTTGTCAACGATCTGAAGAAGTTCAAGAAGAAATGCGGCTGCATCGTAGCTAACAGATATGACAGTGTTCTTGATGATGTTGCAGAAAAGGTATATACAAGAGATCTATTCAGAAGGGACTAAGATATGAGAAAAGAAAGAATTGACTTGAACGGCAAGACTATACTTGTGACAGGTTCTCCCGGATTTATCGGTGCAAACCTTGTCCTGAGGCTGCTTAAAGAAATGTCCTCCGGCACAGTCGTTTCTCTTGATAACATGAATGACTATTATGATCCGAAGCTGAAAGAGTATCGCCTTTCGCTGATTGAAAAAGCAGCTGAGGTCTCCCCTGTCAGACACATCTTCGTTAAAGGCTCAATCGGCGATAAGGCAATGATAGAGAAGCTGTTTGACGAGTATCACTTCGATATAGTGGTAAATTTAGCAGCACAGGCAGGTGTTCGCTACTCTATCGACCACCCTGATGTATACATTGAGTCAAACATCATAGGCTTTTACAATATCCTTGAAGCATGCCGCCATATTCCAGTGGAGCATCTTGTATATGCTTCATCTTCTTCTGTATATGGCGGAAACAAGAAGGTGCCGTTCAGTGTAGACGATAAGGTCGACAATCCTGTATCGCTATATGCAGCAACCAAGAAGTCGGACGAGCTTATTGCTCATGCTTATTCAAAGCTCTACAACATACCGTCTACAGGTCTGCGTTTCTTCACAGTCTACGGTCCGGCAGGCAGACCTGATATGTTCTATTATTCCGCTACTAACACATTAGCAAAAGACGGAACTATCAAGATCTTCAACTATGGTAACTGCAAACGTGATTTCACCTATATTGATGATATTGTCGAAGGTGTGTTCAGAGTTATGCAAGGAGCTCCGGAGAAGCAGACTGGCGAGGACGGACTTCCCCTCCCCCCTTATGCAGTGTATAACATCGGCGGCGGTACTCCCGAGAACCTGCTTGACTACATAAGCACATTACAGGAGGAGCTTGTAAACGCAGGTGTTCTTCCGGCTGACTATGACTTCGAGGCACACAGAGAACTTGTTGGAATGCAGCCAGGTGATGTGCCTGTGACTTATGCTGACAGCAAAGCTCTGGAAGCAGACTACGGCTTCCGACCGACTATCGGTATCCGTGAAGGTCTGAGGAAGTTCGCTCAGTGGTACGCTGAATATTATAAATAATCGTAATGTTAGCAGATAGATTTTCGTGACAAAAAGTCGGTTTTGGCACACAATATTTTGAAGGAAATTGTGGCAACTCGGAATCATTTTTTCAGGAAAAAACGCATTTCAACCACTTGTTTACCACTTATTTGTACCAAAAGCTGCCAAAATTCACTTGAAGCTGCTAAAAGCAAAATCGTAAAATACCGCGAAATACCGCCATTTTCGCAATTTAGCAAAAATCACTAAAAGTGCTTCTACTTTTTCAATTCCCCTCGTCTCAAAATCAGGGCTCACAAATGGCTTAAAATAGGCGTTTGTGAGCTCGTTTTTTTGACAAAAATCTGTCAACCACTTATTTTTTTATTTAACAATTAAAATTGCTCCGCAGAGTTTGTTTCTCTGCGGTGAATTTTTTGCCATTTTTAGCTCTGCACTTTCTTCTTTCATCACCTCTTTATCTTCACAGAATTAAACCTTCTTTAGAATCTTTATCAAGTATTTCTTCAGCGATTCTTAAATGCGAAATAGCGTTTTGGTAATCGTTTAATTCATAATAAGATTTTCCAACACGATATTCTCCAAAGTATGTGTCATGAATAATCGAGTTTGACTCATATATCTTCAAAGCTTCTGAATATTCATCAACTCCACTACATTGTAAAAAATCCATATACTGCGTAAGATAATACTCGCTATCTTTCATTAATCCCTTGCGGTAATAACTTATATAAAATGACTTAGCAGTTTCATAACATTTTTTATAATTACCAAAACTTGCTTTCCCAGCAGATTTATATAATTGCGCATAGGCAAAATGGGATTTCAAAGGAATTGTAGATATATCCTGCATTTGAAGCAATTCAAACAATTTTACGTATTCTTTTGAGTAATTGAAAACCAAAGTATTTGCTAAACTAGAAAGAACTCTATATGGTCTTTCATAGTCATCTGCAATAATAGATGAAAAAGCACATTTAAAATTTTCAAAATTTTCAATTAAATATTTGTTTTTCATTTCTTCAGTGCAATTTTTTAATTCTTCATATGCTGATAATACTATTGAAATACTAATTTGTTCTTCATTATTATATGCATCAAGTATTGTAGAGATTGTTGTATAATAATCTTCAAATTTGCCTTGCCTCCTTTTTAATCTTGCGTACTGTAATAATGTTTCATATGGTTTATTATCCTTAAGAGCCATATTTAAATAGTTTTCTGCGTTATCTAAATCTTTGTTTTTTAAATATTGCTTTCCCAAATGATGATTAATGTATGCTGTGAGCTTTTCCGATTCTTCGTAATACATAACAATATTTAGCAATGTATGGATCGATTCATTTATTACACTTGTTCTCTCGTCCTTGCTGATACTAATAAGCTTTGCCTCATACAATTCTACTAAGGATTTTAAAGCATATCCAGCTTTGTCGTTGGATGATTTTATGAATGAAAGAATTTTTGAGATATTAATTTTATCAAGTTTATCATAGCATCCAGTTTTATTTGCACATATGTAATAGTATAATTCTCTATCGTTATCTTCGCTGTTTTTTACACCATTGTATAATTTGTCGATTATGTTTTTATGCAAATGCAAAGAGATATAAAAATCAGCATTTTTTGTATTACTATCTAAAAATGTATATGCCGCTCACAGAACCGCAGCTGCACGGACTTAAAACCGCACTTTAACGGTTACAAAACCGCACATTTGCCGCTGCTGAACCGCACAAATGTATATGCACGGACTTTCAGAGCCAGCTTGCCGGTCTTTGAGAGCCACTAACACGGATCAAGAGCCACACCTTGCCGCTGACTGCCCACGGGCACTGCCCGGCAAAAAGCGAGCCTGCCTGACATCAACTCAGACAGGCTCCTGGTTTCAACGATATTGATCAGTTATCCGGATACTCAATGCCATTCTCGTCAAGTATCTCTTTGAGAGTTCTGATGTATTTCTGTAGCTGCTGTATCTCGATCCAGTTACTGTGGCACAGGGCATCGGCTTCCTCCAGTTCATGGCGGGTGAGTTCATAATCCTCCCATTTCAGACACTTATGATCCTTGCTGAAAGCACAATATTCATCCATCACGGCTCAGCTCCTTCCGGCAGTCCATGACGCTTTCTCATGGAGACCTTACCGTCGATCATGATGTCATAGGCGTTATTGACTATCCTGTCTATTATCGCATCGGAAATAGGACTGTCATTCTCAGGATCTGAGTTGATGCGGTCATACCAGCCTTCTGCATGATACTGGGTACAGAAGATCATTGACTTTTCGATTCTTGCTTCTATGATCTCCAGCAGATTGAAAGCATCATTCGGTGTAAGCTTACGTATCAGCCATTCATCGAGTATCAGCAGATCTACTTTCTTGTATGCCTTTATGACTTTCCTGAATTCATTGTTGGCTCTTGCAATCGTAAGCTCATCGAGAAGATCAGGAAGTCTTATGTATCGTACTGTCTTGAACTTGCGGCAAGCTGCATTCCCAAGAGCACAGGCGATGTAAGTCTTACCGTTTCCTGAGGCGCCTTTCAGGATAATATGCCGTCCTTCATCAACATAATTACAGGTCGAAAGACGCAGCATCCTGCCTTTGTCAAGATGTCTGTCCTCAATATATTCGATGCCTTCAATCGTCGCATTAGCGTCTGAAAAACGGGCGTTTCTTATGTACCTGTCGAGCTTGTTGTTCTGCCTGCGGTTCCATTCGGCATCTACCAACAGCGTCAGGCGGTCTTCAAATCCAAGCTGCTTGTAGCTGTCGGTATCCTTGATCTGACGTTCCAATTCACTCGCGAAAGCATTCATTTTCATAGCTCTCAGCTGTTCTATCGTACTGCTGATCATTTGCCGTCACCGCCCTTTCTCCAATAGGCAGCGCCTCTGGTGATACCATACTTGTTACTGTTATCACCTGATGCAGCAGAGTGGTCAGGTTCGCTGCTGTTTTTCAATAGTGTTGTTATCGTGCGTATCGATGGTAAAGACGAGAATGTCAGCATACGCTCACAGGCTTCTTCGACTTTCTTCCTTCCGTATCGCTTGCCTAACTTGGTAAGACTGACACAAGCCTTGTAACCCTATTCGGGAATGCTGCCGGAGGTAAGAAAATACCTGACTACTTCTTCTGTATTCTTACCAACAGTTACCGCCCACTCCTTGAATTCATCAGCATTGTAATTAAGATACTCACGATGATTTGAAGGCATATGCTCAGGCTTGACTACGGGCTGAATGCTGTACTTTTCAAGCCTTTTGTGTGAAGTCATACGACTTCCCTTGAAATACACCTCAACAAGATCCTTTGTCAGTCTGATCTGCACCTGTTCACCGATCAAATCGAAGGGAACGGAATACTTGTTGACACCGTCAGAGATCAGATAGTCATTGCCGACTGTTTGTTGTCTCCACACTGAAGGCTCGTAGGGGCGCGTCGGAAGCGGAAGCATGAATTCCTTCTCTTCTGCGAGATAGGCTTCTCTGCGGCTGCCGGGTCGCTTCTGGAAAGGCTTTGTATTGATGACTTCAAGTCTTTCGGCAACAGCCTCTCTGACTTCTGAAAATGAGAAGAACTTGCGTTCACGCAAAGCAGCGGTTATCCAGGTTGTCGAGAAGCCTACAGAGCGCTCTACCAGACCTTTGTCCTGCGGTTTACGCACACGAGCAGGAACGATAGCCGTGCCGTAATATTCGGCAAGTTCGCGGTAACTCTCGTTCAGCTGAGTTTCATAGCGTGTGTTAGCAGTAACGCCCGTCTTAAGGTTATCCGGAACAAGCACTCTAGTTACACCGCCGAAATACTCGTAAGCATGAACATGACACATCAACCAGTTTTCCTGCTTCATATCAGTGCAGGCCTCGACGTACAGATAGCTGCTGCAGGGCAAAGCCGCAACAAAAAGATACGCCTTGTACTCTTCGCCGGTTATGCTGTCAAAGTAGGGTATTGTGCCGCCAGCCCAATCCACCTGCATGGTATCTCCAGGCTTGTGAGTAACACGCATTGTCGCCTTGGTGATACGAGCCCAGCGGCGATACTTATCACCGAACTGCGTGCTCATATATGGCGTTTCCCCGTTAATGTAGGCTCGCTCACAGTATTCCTGCCAGAGCAGCGTCAATGTAACACCTTTCTTTGAGAGCTCCTTGTGGATGTAGTCGAAGTCAATCACAGCATAAGGCGCAGGACTGCTGTTCCGCTTGCCCCAGAACAACTCATCCAGCATTTCGTTGGTCACATCGTCATCTAGCGGCCAGGTGATGTTCAACTCTGCTGCTCGGTCAAGCACAGCTCTGACCGTCTGGTGGGAACTTCTTACAGAGGATTCAATGCTCCGTTGACTGTACCCCTCTGAATGAAGCTCCAGGATTTTTCGATAGTTCGTCATATCCGAACCTCCTAATTTCAAGTCACACATTTCTGCGTGCTGTGAACATTATACAGGTTTCGGATAGGTGCGGTCAATGCGCCGGCAAAAGCGCGGTTCTAAGTGCGGCAAAGTGCGGTTTTAAGTCCGTGCAGCTGCGGTTCTGTGAGCGGCATATACAAAAAAATCATAAAATTTGTTTTTGAAAATATTATTTTGTTTCTCAGATATTTGTATACTAGATTTAATTGACTCTAAAATAATATTATGAACATAAATAAGGTTGTCTTTTTTCTTGATAATTGATCTTTTAATGAGCTTATTAATATTAACGCTTTTAATCAACGCTTTTAAAACATCATAGCAAATAATCTGCTTATCTAACCATTTTAAACTTTCAAGTTCATTACATTCAAGCTTTGCACCATGTTTTTTTATAATACGTGATGTAATGAGTGTGTGGTTGTCATCTTCTAGATCTTGTATATCGTCGACTATATTCTGCCAAGTTTCTTCTGAATTATCACGTATGTATTTTCTTATTATTTCTAATACTAAAGGATATCTACTTGTTTTCTCAAGAATATTATTCAGAAGACTTTGATCATTACATGGATTTGGTAATTTATAATTGAGTATTTTTTTTGAATTATCAATTGAAGGAACCTCACAATTAAAAATATAATCTTGTAAGAATTCTGGTGGTTTGTAGATTGATGTGATAACAATGTAATTGTTAGATAAATAATTACAGATGTTATTATAGAAATTATCTGGAACCTGCTCTATATCATCAAGAAAAGCTACCGTATATTTATGGTTTTGGAACCAGTTATATAAATTGATTTTACCACCGCATAAATCATGTGGAATTAATCCGTTTTCATCTATATTATCAGCTGTATAGTAATAATCAATAAAAGTGTTTTTTAAAAGCTCTTTTATGATTTTTTTGGCTAGCGTTGTTTTTCCTATTCCGCTTGGGCCACTTATATATATTATTTTATTATCCTTTAACAAATTATATGGTTCAAGGTAATCACCAAAATAATTCTCTGGTAATTGAATTGAATATGGAGTTACAAGGCTCTCTAAAGAAATGAATGCAGAATCTGAAATATATCTTTTGATTTTTGATAAATTGAATGGATTATTAATGAAATTATTCACTATAAAATCGGCAATAATTTTCGAATCGTACCATTTTATTGTAATGTTTAACCGTTTTTGTTCAGATGATATCCAATTAGCAAAATCCTTCCCTTCGGTTGAAGATGCTTCTTGGTTGGAAAATAAATGTATTGTATTTACTTGAGGATGCAAATTAACTGCATGATTTATATCTTTTGAAGGTTTAGTTCTTCTATCATTGAAATAATCATTCTCAATACTAAATTCACCAACTATAGTACCATCAGCGGAATATACATCTGTTGTGTATCCAACAGGTTGCCCATTTGCTTTTTGTCCTTTATGGATTAATTTTTGTTTTACAATAACTTCAAGAATAATATAACCAAAGCTTTCAAAATCCTGCCCACTCATACTTGATATAGATTTCATTAATTCTTGTGTTGCCTGTTTAAATTTCATTTTTGCACCTTCATTCATTTATTATAATATTGCTTGGATATGATTCTATATTTTCTGTAGATAAAATATTGTTTAATATATAATTTTTTAATATTTTATTATTTCTGATTAACTATGGATTTTTCAGAGTTGCAGAAAAAAACATCTACAACGTATAATCGTATTTACTAGCTTCTCAGGCTATCAACAATGTATCCATTGCCTTTTCCAGTCCATAATGCCTGTTTCGTCCCGCTGAAGCCTGAACAGAAATTCTTCAAGAAATCCATGTTTACCACTGTAAATTTACCGCAGTTTCAATACTGACACCGCAACTGAATGCTTCCAAACGTTTCTTTTGCATGTTCATACTCCTGACGTTTCAATATCATAAATCAACGTTTATATTCCTAATTATACCACACTTTAATGTACATTTCAATGTTGATTTACATCAAAGTGCTATATACTGCAAAAAATAAAAAGCGAACATTAAGATATTTTATTTATGGAATAATACTGAAAAAACATTATTCAATTTGTACGTTATACAACAACTATGTCTAATGACATGATATAATATAGATCTCTGGATGTCCGTAGACAATGTAGATATTATCAGCTTTCAGATTTTTTAGCATTGTTTCAGTCCTCTGAGCAGTGAATATATCATGTTCTCCGAAATATCAGGCGGAAGAATGATTTCTATTTCGTTTTTACGAATAACGATGTTTTCCTTTGGGCTGACAACTGGGACAAGTACAGTTTTGGAATTGTCGGCATTACTATCGACTTAGCATATTATTGTATATGGTATCAGATATACTGTAAAAAATCGGAGCGGCTAATTCGCAAGCCGTTCCCATATATCGTTTTTAATCACAGTTTTTAAATATTCAGAGATTTTTTCGCGGAGCCCTTGCTATACGAAAACTGCTCTAGCTTAGTAATCAAAATTGATTAATCTATAACACTGGCAGCAGTATCCCATAAATCTCCTTACAAGAAAAAATCTTAGGCAATGATCATCCAGATACATTAGAAACTAAGCGTTGCATTGGCACAACCAACAAACTCCTTCAGTTGTTAAATAACAGACCATAAATGAAATCAATGCACATAAAAGTTGTCGTTATGTATTGAGTTTTCTTTTAATGCAAAATATACAAAGGACACTCCGTCGGGATCCTACCACTTATTCGGTACTAACTTATTTGTTTTTTTACGTAGAATAGAGCTATTCCAACCACTTGTTTACCACTTATTTGTACCAAAACCTGCCAAAAACCACTTGAAGCTGCTAAAAGCGAAATCGTAAAATACCGCGAAATACAGCCATTTTCGCATTTTAGCAAAAATCACTAAAAGCCCTTCTCCTTTTTCATGGAACAGGTCTTTGATACTGTAAAAAATGTCTGGGCAAATACAAATACTGCAATTGATGCGACCATGTCGCAGATCAAAATCGGTATCACAGGCGGATGGAAGGCCATTGTTTCCGTGGTTGAAAATGCGCTCGACAGCATCAAAAAGGTCATCACTACAACATGGAAAGCCGCTGCATCTGTTATTGAGGTTGCATTGAACGGTATCAAAAAAATCGTGACTGCGGTCTGGACAGAAATGAAAACGCTCATCAACACCGGACAGCTTGACATTAAAAATGTGATCTCGACAACTTGGAATGCTGCGAAGGATGTTGTGAATACTGCGCTGAATGCAATCAGAACCGTGGTGCAGTCTGTATGGAATGCGATGCCCGACATTGTACGGAATCCGATGAATCAGGTAAAGGACGCTGTGCTGTCTATCTGGGATAATATCCGGAACGGTATCGGTGACAGGCTCGGCGGTGTGCGTGATGCAGTCAGCAATGCAATGAGGGCTGTCTATGATGCGGTCATGGACAAGGTCAACAGCTCGTGGTCGTGGGGACGCGACCTCATGCAGAACCTCATCAACGGTCTGAACTATATGCTGGGTAATCTCATTAACACTGTTGCGGATGTAGCACGAGCGATCAGCGATTATCTGCACTTCTCGGTGCCTGACAAGGGGCCTCTGACAGAATTTGAAAGCTGGATGCCGGACTTCATGAAGGGGCTTGCACAGGGTATCAACAAGAGCAAGAAATATGTCGAGAAAGCGATCTCCGGTGTTGCAGATGCTATGACTATTGCGATGAATTCCGATTTCAATGTGGATATGTCCGGTGTGACCGGCGCAATGGCAGGCACAGGCGGTACGACAGTTGTAAACAACTACAATAACGACAACAGCCGTACAGTGAATCAGACCAATAATAGTCCGAAATCGCTGTCACGGCTGGAGATTTATCGTCAGACGCGGAACGCGCTGAATGTGTGAGTATATGGGGTGAGATTTCTTGCCCCATGTACCTATTTTTACTTTCTATAAAAGGATCTTAGAAACCCATAGTTGAAGACCGTGGCGTTTTTCGGGACCTCTTTCAAAACGTGATACACATTTGCAGCATCGCCCATTGCTACGAGCGTCATTAGGATGAAAATAATCGCAACTGCAATATTATAAGGCATCGGGATGATACTGGGTAATAAAAACCATGTTACGAATGGTATAATTCCAAGAATAAACATCGGAGCCAGACACATTACTATAAATCTAGTTTTAGTAATCTCGTCCTCACAGTACACAAAATATGCACCTTGTTCCTTCGCTTTCCATATTTCTTTCTCAGAGGAGGCAGGATAGAAAAGGGCATGTATGATCTCATGAACCAGCGTAAGGACAGATACTGAGGCGATTACGATCAGGAAGGAGATTATCACATCGATGCCCATAGTCAAATGGTAATCAATGCCTTTCAACTTGTACATTGTTGCTGCAACCATTCCTGCGAATACGGGCAGCAGCATCAGAAAACCTCTTCCCAATTCGCCTTGAAGATTGGAGACAATGCCAAATTCCACGGCATCATCAGGGATTTGTTTTCTTTTTATAAGTTGTTCATCTGAAGTGTAGTTTCCTTTGAAATATATATTAAGCATAGTGTGACACTTTCCTTGCATAAGCAATAAGGGGTAGGAAAAACCTGCCCCTGTTATTACGTGATATTTACTTCTTCTTGGATTTCTTACCGGACTTCTTTTCTGGCTTAGTGTTTA
>Ga0256404_1011522_pt1 | contig 11807 bp, 10 predicted proteins | sample RumenRJG_01DNA_FD_185990 | JGI IMG/M metagenome (GOLD analysis project Ga0256404, IMG submission 185990) | Bovine rumen microbial communities from Lethbridge, Alberta, Canada - RJG_01 | ecosystem: Host-associated > Mammals > Digestive system > Stomach > Rumen | place: Canada: Alberta | collected... | reverse complement strand
TCAGTGATCATGATCCCGAAACGGCTCGCCTCTTCCTTAGGGACCGGCATGACAGCGATAGTTACTTCTGCATTGTTTTCCTTGTGGAAATCCAACATCGATTCGTAATCCATCTTATAGATATGATCACCGGACAGAATAAGCACATAATCGGGGTTGTAGCTCTCCATATATGTGAGATTCTGATAGATTGCGTTCGCGGTTCCCGTGTACCAGTCCGTATGTGCTATCTTCTCATACGGAGACAGTACCGTGACTCCTCCCACATTCTTATCGAGGTCCCACGGAATTCCGATCCCGACGTGCGTATTCAGCCTCAGCGGCATATACTGTGTCAGTACTCCTACAGTATCCACACCTGAATTAATGCAGTTACTGAGCGGAAAGTCAATGATCCTGTACTTCCCGCCGAAGGATACCGCCGGCTTAGCCATATTCGATGTAAGAATTCCAAGTCTGCTTCCCTGGCCGCCTGCCAACAGCATAGCGATCATTTCTTTCTTAACTATCATGTTGCCACCTCTGGTATGGTTTTTGCAAAATCCTTTACATAATAACGTTTATAATTTTGCAATGATATTATACCATACCGAATACAGAAATGAAACCGTACATTACATGTACCAAATCGTTCTATTTTATACGTAATTATGTTTTGTTGCCAGACAATTTTCATTCCTTCACGGAGTATAACATACTCCATTCGGATACTCCTTTGACTTGTAAGACTTCTTATTGTATGATACGAACGTCAACTCAATCAAATTTAAGAAGCGCTGCGCTTCTGACTATCCATACATTCAGGGAGGGCATATGTATCAGCTCAATTTTAACAAGCCAATCCACGTCTATTTTTCAGGGATCGGCGGCATCTCCATGAGCGGTCTCGCGCAGATCCTTCGCAGCAGAGGCTTTGAGGTCTCCGGATCCGACCGCGCCGCTTCTTCCATCACGGATGAACTGGCTGCGGACGGCATCAGAGTCATTATCGGCCAGCAGAAGGAAAACATCACACCTGACATCGATCTCGTCGTCTTTACAGCGGCGATCCGTCCGGACAATCCGGAGTATATCGCCGTCATGGAAAACGAAATCCCGCACATAACAAGGTCTGTTCTTCTTGGCCAGATCATGCGCGGATACAAAGATCCCGTCGCCATCAGCGGCACCCATGGCAAGACCACTACGACATCCATGATCTCCGAGATCATGATGGCGGCCGGAACAGACCCGACTCTTTCCATCGGCGGCATCCTGGACAGCATCGGCGGAAACGTCAGGATCGGAAACAGTGAATATTTTGCCGCGGAAGCATGCGAGTACACGAACAGTTTCCTGGATATGTTCCCGGGCATCGGCATCATTTTGGACATCGACGCGGATCACCTGGATTTCTTCAAGGATCTCGACGATATCCGCAGGTCCTTCAGGAAATTTGCTCAGCTTATTCCCACGGACGGCGCCCTGATCATCAATACACAGATCCCGGACTATGAGGAGATCTCCGGCGGCCTTGACTGCAGGGTGATCCTGTACGGTCCCGACGACAGCGCGGATTACTGGCCCGAGGACATCACCTACGATCAGTTCGCCCGCGCTTCCTACACTCTCTGTTCGCGTTCTGCCGACGGTACGGTACAGAGGCAGTCGGTCACCCTGGGAGTTCCCGGCGAGCACAATGTTTACAACTCTCTCGCAGCCGCTGCCGCGGCAGACTGCCTCGGAATTGACCGTAAGTACACTGCGGAAGCTCTGGCGGGATATACCGGAACCGAGAGACGCTTCCAGATTCTTGGAAGCCGGAACGGCTTTACGGTCATCGATGACTACGCGCATCACCCCACAGAGATCGAGGCAACGCTCAGGACCGCTCAGAATTACCCTCACAGAGAGCTTTGGTGCGTCTTCCAGTCCCACACCTACACCAGGACCAAGGCGCTCATGGATGAGTTCGCCCGGGCACTTACGCTGGCGGATCACGTGATCCTTGCCAAAATATACCCCGCCAGAGAGACCGACGATCTGGGGATCAGTTCTCACACGCTGGCCGAAAAGATCGAGCAGCTGGGCCATCCCTGCCTCTGCCTGGATTCTTTTGAAGAAATTGAAGAGTATCTCCTGAAAAATTGCCAATCGGATGATTTGGTGATAACTATGGGGGCCGGAAACATCAATGAAGTAGGGAAAAAACTGGTTATGTGACCTTCCCTTATCCGACTTTTCCACATCATCCCCCCTAAAGAGCCGCATGACCGATGTGGATATCCCGTTCTCCCGAAGTGCCCCTTATCAAGGCATTTCGGGAGTTTTTTCCACTTTGTCCCCATTATCCACAATTGCCCCGGCCGCTGTCTGATTCCCGCCGCCGCGAAAATTGTTGGACAAAATGACCATTTCGGTGCATGTTTGCCTATGCTATACTGCATTTATCAAATTATGCTATTTTGCCGCAGGTATCGACAGGCTTTCAGCGGCTGAGACTATAATGACTGTATCCGCGCCGGGACTGCGCAGCGCTCTGATAAGACTTGGGGAATCACGGGCATCTGCGCGCCCATCCTGACACGCCAGACAGATTAAGGGAGGTTTGTGCATTGTTCACGGTTTACAGCGAGGCAGATCTGGGCTCCACCCTGATCTCCAATCTCTTTATCGATAAATACATGAAAGACGCCAATGACGCGCAGCTCAAAGTCTATCTCTATCTTCTGCGGATGATGAACGCGGGAAGGACCACGAGTATCCCGGATATGGCCGACCAGTTCAACCACACGGAGAGAGAGGTCATGCGCTCGCTCCGCTATTGGGAGCGCCGCGGCCTTATTGTGCTCGAATACAGCGGTGCCGGGGATCTTATGTCCCTGCGCATGGTGTCCCCCAGAGCGGAAAACGAAACGCAGGGTTACCCTGTCCCTTTCCGCGGCGGACTTGTATCCGGCGGCACAGAGGATGACTCTGTCTATCCCGAAAAAGAGACCCGCACCGCGCCGGCAGTTCCCAGGCTCCAGGCTATGGCGATCCCTGCGCAGCACAGCATTCCCGCGGAATCTGTCCCCGCACAGCCTGTCTCTTCGCCGGCAGCCGTCTCACCGGCTGCTTCCGAACCGCTTTCCTCTGATAAGACAGGTGCGGAAGCCGAAGACCGCAAGACTGCCTTCCGGCATCCCGACGCAGCTTCTGTCGAGGCTTTCAAAAGCAGTACCAAGCGCGCACAGCTTCTGTACATCATTGAGCAGTATATCGGGAAACCTCTTGCGCCCAGCGAGGTGGAATCTGTATACTATATTTCCGAACAGCTTCACTTCTCTGACGCGCTGATCGATTATCTGCTGCAATACTGCATTGACAGAGGCAAGAAAGATTTCCGCTATATCCAGAAAGTGGCCGTCAACTGGGCCGAGCGCGGCATTACCACCCCCAAGCAGGCGGAGCGCTCCGTCTCCAGTTTCAGCAGGAAAGGGCGCGGCGCGCAGGGTGTCAGGCCCTCCGCCAATCCGTTCAACCAGTTCGAGCAGAATCAGTATGACTTTGATGAACTCGAGAAAGATATTCTTAGCAACTAAACCGGGAGAAAACAGGTGTCACTGACAAGAGAACAGTACGACGAGATCATGCGCGGCTATATGCAGAAGCAGAACCGGCGGCATCAGCTGACTCTGCAGCGCAGGGATGAGGTCTATACCCGGATTCCCGAATTCAGGCAGCTTTCAGACCGGGTATCAGAAATTGCCGTGGATTATCTTCATTCACGATTGGGAGAAAAGAGAAATGACTTTTCTGTTTCTCCCGATTTTGTGCGCCCGAAACTCGAAGAGATCGCCGCAAGAAAAAAAGAACTTCTTGTCTCCCACGGCTTTCCCGAAGATTACCTCACCGTAAGCCCCGACTGCCCTCTCTGCGGCGATACAGGTTTTGTGAATGGACAGAAATGCCGGTGTTTCCGCCAGAAAGAGGTCGAGATCCTCTACAGCCATTCCCATCTGAAAGAACTGGTGGCCGAGCAGAATTTTGGCATTCTTTCAGAGAACTATTACCAAGGTGAGGATTTAAAGAGGTTCCGCATCGCGGCAGCCGCCTGCAGGCGAATGGCCGCGGAATTCGATACAGTGTATCGGAATCTCTACTTATATGGTACGGTAGGTACAGGCAAATCTTTTTTATCCATCTGCATCGCAAAGGAAGTTCTTGAATCAGGGCATTCTGTCCTTTACTTCAGCGCAGCCGCGCTGTTTGACAAGCTTTCCATGTATTCCTTCGATGTAAGGACCAAGGAGGAGCTGCGGAGTTTTATCTCTGACCTCTACGAATGCGACCTCCTCATCATTGATGACCTCGGGACGGAACTCACCAACCAGTTCATATCGGCGCAGCTCTTTGCCTGTCTGAATGAACGTCATCTGAACCGGAAATCAACTGTGATCTCCACCAACCTTTCCCTTGCCGAAATGCAGGCCAGGTATTCCGACCGCGTTTTTTCAAGGATCACCAATGATTACGACCTTTACAAGCTGACCGGCAGCGATATCCGCGTCCTCAAGCGCAGGCAGCGCGGCGCCGCTCATCATTAAAAAGAACCACAAAATTCCTACTTATGTCAGAAAGCGAGGATGGCTAATGGAACCAATCAAAAACGATAACAATCGACATCCGGACACAATGGAGCCGATCAAGAAGCACGACAAGCGGCATCTGGATTCAATGCCCACAGGTTCTCTGGGGATCATTCCTGTCCAGGGCTGCGAGCAGATGGCTTCCGAGATCGATTACTATCTCACCCGTTGGAGAGCGGAGCGCGAAAGCGAGCACAAGGATTCTCTCGCCTATATCGGCTACAAGAGTCCTTCTTATATCATTAACTGTGATCTTCCCCGCTTCGGCACCGGTGAAGGCAAGGGCGTGCTCTCCAAATCTGTTCGGGGAATGGACCTCTATCTCCTCGCGGATGTAGTCAATTACAGTGAGACCTACAAAATGTTCGGGTTCATGAACCACATGTCCCCTGATGATCACTATCAGAATCTCAAGAGAGTGATCGCTTCCATCGGCGGCAAGGCGCGCAGGATCACCGTGATCATGCCCTACCTCTATGAGAGCCGCCAGCACAAGCGCACTTCCAGAGAATCCCTCGATTGCGCGATCGCTCTGCAGGAACTGGTGCGTATGGGCGTCGACAACATCATCACCTTTGACGCCAATGATCCCCGCGTCATGAACGCGATCCCGCTGAACGGCTTTGATACTGTCCAGCCGGCTTATCAGTTTATTAAAGGACTCCTGCGCAGCGTACCTGATCTTAGGATCGACAAAGACCATATGCTCATCATCAGCCCGGACGAGGGCGGCATGAAGCGCGCAGTCTACTATGCCAACGTACTTGGCCTGGATATGGGTATGTTCTACAAGCGCCGCGACTACACCACTTTCGTAAACGGCGTGAATCCGGTCCTCGACCACGTATTCCTTGGTTCAAGTGTTGAAGGAAAGGACATGATCGTCATCGACGACATGCTCTCCTCCGGCGACAGCATCCTTGAAGTGGCCGGCGCTCTCAAGAGAAAGCATGCCGGCAGGGTCTTCATCTGCGAGACCTTCGGCCTCTTCACAGACGGCATCGAGAAATTCGACAAAGCCTATGCGGAGGGCAAATTCGACAAGATCATCACCACAAACCTGATTTATCAGAAGCCCGAACTCAAGGACCGTCCCTGGTATGTGTGCTGCGGCATGAGCAAATACCTTGCTTACCTCATCGATACGCTCAACCACGACAGTTCCATCAGCGACCTTCTCGATCCCAGAGAGAAGATCCTGAAAATCGTCGAACGCTACAACAAGGCGCAGGCAGAGGGCAAAAAATTCTATTAAGCCGTAATACCTGTTCAAAGACAATCAAAAAGAGGCAGCCATTCAAGGCATGCCTCTTTTTTGATGCGTCGTTATTTACAGTTCCACTTCGACCTTTCTCCCGGTCCTCTGGTACTGATAGTACCGGACGCCGGCCGCGTCAAACATCCGCTTGCTCGCTATCGTCATGTCGGAAGAAGCGTATTTGTCGCTGTCGTAAACCACCGTTCTGATCCCGCTCTGAATGATCGCTTTCGCGCACTCATTGCAAGGGAACAGAGATACGTACAGAGTGGCGCCTTCAAGGCTTCCTCCCCGGTAATTCAGAATGGCGTTGAGTTCGCTGTGTGTGACGAAGGGATACTTGGTATCAAGCGTATCGCCTTCTCTCGCCCAAGGGAAATCATCATCAGAGCAGCCGGTCGGAAACCCGTTATATCCCATGGAGAGGATTTTGTGAGCGCTGCTCACGATACAGGAGCCGACCTGCGTGTTGGGATCCTTGGAACGCAAAGCTGAGAGCTGAGCCACTCCCATGAAATACTCGTCCCAGGTGATATAGTCACTTCGTTTGCCGGTCATTTTGACAGCCATGCTTTCCTCCTGAAATTACTTCGTTCCGAAGATCCTGTCGCCCGCGTCGCCAAGGCCGGGAACGATATATCCGTGATCGTTCAGGTGATCGTCAACAGCGCCGATATAGAGATCCACATCGGGGTGTGCCTCTGTGAAGGCCTTGATTCCCTCAGGAGCAGCGATGATGCACAGGAAGTGGAGCTTTCTGCACCCGTGCTTCTTGAGCATCTCAACAGCTTCCAGAGCGGAGCCGCCGGTAGCCAGCATGGGATCGACGACGAAGATCTCTCTCTCCGCGCAGTCAGCGGGAAGCTTGCAGTAGTATTCCACAGGAGCCAGTGTCTCGGGATCTCTGTAAAGTCCGATGTGGCCGACCTTTGCCGCGGGGATCATTGTCAGCATGCCGTCTACCATTCCAAGGCCTGCTCTCAGGATCGGAACGACCGCAAGTTTCTTGCCCTTGATCTCCTGCACGGTTGTCTTGCAGATGGGTGTCTCGATCTCGACGTCCTCAAGCTCCAGATTCCTGGTCGCCTCATAGCACTCGAGCATAGCGATCTCGCCGATGGTCTCGCGGAACTCCTTGGTTCCGATCTCCTTGCGCCTGATAAGGCCGATCTTGTGCTTGATCAACGGGTGATCCATAATTACTACATTTTTCATCTTAGTCCTCCATCATATTGAGTGTATAAAAACCGCATCCCTGCCAAAACATCACTTGAAATGCAGTGTTTCTCCTTCGTCCGTCCGAACCACCCTGTGTCCGGCCGCTTTCATCAGGCGGTTCATGATCGCCTGTCCCAGTTCCCCGCCGCTGAAGGATTCCGAGTAGATGCGCCCGGCGCCATCGTCATCAAATTCCCTCAGGATGCGGAACAGTTCTCTGGCGACGCTGTCCTCATCTCCGCGCGGTCCCGCGCTCTTGACACAGTCCGCGTTATACAGATCTTTTGTCTCATCCGTGCAGATGACACCGGTCCTGATGCCGTGAGCCCTGTTATATCCGGCCGCTTTATTGATCTCCGATACTACTTTATCACGTTCTCCCTCAACAATCACCAGTTCCCCCCGGGGCGCGTAATGCCGGTACTTCATGCCCGGCGCCTTGGGGGCGATCCCCGAATCCGGCGTGATCAGTGTTGCATCCACCTCCACCCTTCCGAGGACTTCCTGCAGCATCTTTCTGTTAATAAATCCGGGCCGCAGTATCACAGGCTCGTCCTCAGTCAGATCGATGATCGTGGATTCCAGCCCGATCCCAACCTGTCCGCCGTCGATGATCATCTCCACTCTGCTGTCCAGATCCTCCATGCAATATTTTGCCAGAGTAGGACTGGGCCTTCCGGATCTGTTGGCGCTGGGAGCTGCGATATAGCCTCCCGCCGCGTCGATCAGGGCCTGTGCGATCTTATTGCTCGGAAATCGCACCGCAACAGTATCCAGGCCCCCTGTCGTCTCCTTCGGGACCAGGCCGCTCTTTTCAAAGATCATAGTCAGAGGGCCTGGCCAAAAGGCCTCGGCAAGCTTCTTCGCCTCCGGCGGTATTTCCCGGACGATGGGCTCTATATCTTCCAGCCTGCATATATGCACGATCAGAGGGTTGTCTGAAGGTCTTCCCTTCGCTTCGTAGATCTTTCGGGAGGATTCGGGGTTAAGCGCGTCGCCGCCCAGCCCGTACACTGTCTCAGTAGGAAAGGCGACCAGGCCGCCCTCCTTAATGATCCTTCCGGCCCGCCTGATCACAGACAGGTCCGGAGCCTCCTCATTCATAACCACATACTCTGTTGTCATTGCTTCCTTTCCGGGCTCACTTCTCCATGTAATCGGCGATGACATCCCAGACGTCCGCGCTCTCCATTCCGAGACACCACTCCGCAACACCTGCGATGTTGTGGGCCTGCATCACTTCAAGCTTTTTCTCAATGGATTCCGCGTCTTCTATCCAGATCTGATAAGTCGCGTCGTCCTCGGAGACTTCGGCGTAATTCTGTTCCGCCGCTGCGTTCCATTCCACTGTCATGTTGTGATTGGCAATGAAAGTCTGCAGTTCGTTCATGCCGTAAGCCATGCTCGTCACGCCATCCGCTGCGGTCTTCCAGATCCTGGAATAGAACGGAATTCCGTTGATCAGCTTCTCTGCGGGAACATTCTTGAGGGCCTCCTCGATTCCGTAAGTCACATAACCGATGGACGCGACACTTCCGGGCTCCTGGCTGCCGGCGTAGTGCTCATCATATCCCATGATGACCACATAGTCGGCAAAGAGGCCCTGCTCATCGAGACGGTAATGGTTGTTGAAATTGTAAGGCACATAGTTGTCCACAGACAGCACAAGCCCCGCTCCGCGGCAGACAATGGAAAGTTCTCTCACGAATTCAATAAAGTCTTCCCCGTATTTCTCCGAGATTCCCTCGATATCCACGTTGATGCCGTCGATCCCCATCTCCTGAGCCGTATCGGTCACCTTGGAAATGACCGCGCTTCTCGCCTCGTCAGAGGCAAGGAACTTCTGCTGTACTCCTTCGGGACCGGTGAAATTATCCAACACAGCCCATACTTTCATGCCTCTCTCGTGAGCGGCATCTACATAAGCCTGCGTCGCGCGCACTTCCACAGAACCTGTGTCATTGAGAACTACAAACCACGTGGGCGCCACTACATTTACGGACTCCGTATTGGCGATCCTGCCGGCGAATGTGTCATTTCCCGCGGCTCCCGCGATGTTGTGCCATGCCATGTTCACCTTGCCGTCCAAAGCCGTGCGTTTGTATTCAGGCTCCTGATAGTCCGTGACGGGCGTCATTTCCGCCGCAGCGGGCTCGGTCATCTTTCTGTTCTCGATATAGCCGATCAGGGCATCCGGCGTCACCACCTTGCTCCAGTTGTCCATTCTCTCAATGACCGCCACTTTCGTTCCCTCCGGAACTTCGGCGACCACCTTGCTTTTTACGCCGCCGGACGTCCGCAGCTTCGTTGTCTTTGTGATCTCCGCCTCCTGCCGCTCGCCAAATACATTGTAAATGCTTATGCGGTTGGGCTCCGTGAACACTTCATAAGAGAAGTTCGTGAACTTGCGGACAAAATCCAGCGCGACGTAAAGGGTGTCGCCTTCCTTCACACAGACCGCGTACGGCTCCTGTGTCTTTGCGCCGGAGGAGTCCGTCCATTCAGCCTCTCCCTCTTTCACCGTTATGCGCGTATCAGGAAGACAATAGCAGAGTTCTCCGTCCTCTTCTCCGTAATAAAACCTGTTGTTGAGCAGAGACTTCACAGTCTCATAGTCAAGGTAATACTGCTCCCCTGTTTTTTTGGCATGATAGTCAGACCAGTTGTCCTGAAGTATCACGGGGTAATCATCTTCACCTGCGACTTCATAGTATAGTTTAAGATCCACCTTATCTTCGCTGTAGGTGTATTTCACGAAATAAGTCTTGTAAAACACTACGCCAAGCACACCGATCAGAACCAGTATCACTAAAGTCGGCAATACTTTCTTCATCTGTCACTCTCCTTTCGAATTTACGTGCCTATTATAGCAGAGTATTCCGAATGTAACAAATGAATATATCCTCACATGACGGAACGCTTCGAATACCGTCTGCCGCAAGCGGGTCCCGCAGCACTGCCTGATATACGAAGCGTTCCCAGATATGACATAATATGATCGAGAGTTGAAAAAAGATATAAGATCACCGTGATCTTATCGTGAATTGCAGACGGACTGCAGAGACAGGAAGGATACAATTTTTCCGTGAGAATTGTCCCGCCGCATCCCGCATCCGCCCCGGGAAGCACAGAAACTGTACCTTAAATAAATGACATTTTAAAATCAGACGCAAATTAAATCATGCTGAATTCTCTTTTTTGCCTGACCGGCAATAGATTTCAGATAATGGGAAAGTCCCATATAAAAATGTGTTGTTAGATAGGAATATTAAGCAAAAGCTACGTGCGGCATCACCTCCCGGCCGATACAGACTGTTTCATCTGCTTCCGAGAGTCATTCTAGTACAACCTCCCCCCGCTCACAACACCTGCGGGTTCCTAAAATACGAAAGTCGCCATTCTTGTGATTTTCGCACAACTGCCGTTTCCGTCTGTTTCCGGCACAGGACAAATAATCATTGACGCAGGTTCCATTTATGCGTCAAAATATTAATAAGCACAGGGAAATCCTATACGTCTGGCCGCAGGCGCGGAGACGATGTCCCTTTGATCCCTTCCGTTTTGATACAGAGGAGAAATCCATGAAGATAGAGAAAATCAGCAACAGCCAGATCCGGTGCATACTGACCGGCGAAGATCTGGCCAGCAGGCAACTTCGCCTGAGCGAGCTGGCATACGGCTCCGAGAAAGCGCGCGCGCTGTTCAGGGATATGATGGAGCAGGCCGCGATCCAGTGCGGGTTCGACGCGGAGAATTATCCTCTTATGATCGAGGCCATTCCTCTCGGTTCCGACAGCATTGTCCTGATCGTCACCAAAGTTGACAATCCGGATGAACTGGACACCCGCTTTTCAAACTTTGCCCCTTCCGTGCAGAAGGACGCTCTTCCTTCGCAGGAGCCTCCTTCCCCCTTGGCTCAGCTTCTGAGTTCCCTTAAGGAGAACAGCGGCGGATCGCCGGGTCCGGCCGCGGGAGGAAAATCTCCGGATGAGACAATGAAAGAGCGCAGAGAGGCGCTTCTCACATCAAGAGTGTACTCTTTCGAGACCATGGCGGACGTGATCCGTGCTGCCAAGGTTCTTTCTGCTGCCTATACCGGACGCAGCTCCCTTTACCGGGACGAGAAGACCGGAACGCTCTACCTTCTTCTGAAAATGAGCGGACTGGAGGAAGTCGGCGCTATGCAGAGCACCCTGGCCGCCCTTTCCGAGTACGGGCACCTTGAAAAGGTGAGCCCGGCCCGGCAGCAGTATCTGGTCACACACTGCACTCCGGTGTGCAGCGCCAACGCGCTTGAGACACTCAGCGGGCTGTGATCCTATCATTTTCAAACATCGCTCTCCGGCAGGGACAGGTGCTCCGGCACCTGTCTTTTTTCATCACATCTGAGCGGTTCCGCGCATGATCGAAACCGCCGGAATCCCCCATAAAATGCGCTTTTATTTGTTAAATCCATTTAGACACTTATTAATTCTTTTGTGACATCGTCTTCATAACTACTGTGAAACTTCCACAATAGTTAGACATTACTAACCCCGTTTTTCGTTATTATTACTGGTCTTTTTCCGGATACAATCCGAAAATGACATTGTATTTTGTATAGCCCGATGCTAGAATTAAATTGCTAGATAAGCTGTGGGTTTTTACAACTTGGCGGTTTACCGCTGCAATATTTACAGGAGGAAAACAAATGGCAAGAAAGTTTCTCACCATGGATGGTA
>Ga0256404_1011521_pt1 | contig 11808 bp, 13 predicted proteins | sample RumenRJG_01DNA_FD_185990 | JGI IMG/M metagenome (GOLD analysis project Ga0256404, IMG submission 185990) | Bovine rumen microbial communities from Lethbridge, Alberta, Canada - RJG_01 | ecosystem: Host-associated > Mammals > Digestive system > Stomach > Rumen | place: Canada: Alberta | collected... | reverse complement strand
TAAGAAGGAAGGTTATGATGTCGTCTGCTGCTTTATGCGTAACTGGGATGCCATGGCTAATGGAGATTACCTCGGCAACCCAACCGTTAACGATGATCAATGCCCACAAGAAAAAGACTATCAAGATGCTCAAAAAGTCGCCGCTAAACTATGTCTTCCACTCCTAAGAGTGGATTTCATCAAGGAATATTGGGATCATGTCTTCTCCTTCTTTATTGAAGAATATGAACATGGTCGTACTCCAAACCCAGATATTTTATGTAATAAATACATCAAATTTGATGCCTTCTTGAACTTTGCCAAGAAGAATGGTTGTGACATGATTGCCATGGGCCACTATGCTTCTAGAGAAGAAAAAGATGGACATTTTTATTTGAAGAAATGTGCTGACACTAATAAAGACCAAACATATTTCCTTTCGCAGATTAATGAAGAACAAATCCGTTCTTGTTTATTTCCATTAGGAAATATCTCAAAACCAGAAGTACGTCGTATCGCCCACGAATTAGAACTCGATTCCGTGATGGATAAGAAAGACTCAACAGGAGTTTGTTTTATTGGCGAACGTAACTTCCGTGAATTTTTAAAGAATTACATTCCTGCCCAATCTGGCAATATTATCGATATTGATACAGGTAAAATTATTGGTACACATCGTGGAGTTTACTACTACACGATTGGTCAACACAAAGGTCTTGGAATTGGCGGAATTTCTGGCGAAACAGCGACCGGATGGTTCATCGTGAAGAAAGACGCTAAAAAGAACATTCTTTATGTTACTCGTGGAGACACACAACAATACTTGATGTCCAATAAATGTGTTGTAACAAAGTTAAACATTATTAATCCAAATGAAAAATTCCCACAGAAAGTTGGCGCGAAGTTTAGATATCGTCAACCTGATCATCCTGCCGTGATTACTCTAGAGAATGATAAGATTATTTGTACTTACGACTACTATAAAGCTGTCACTCCAGGACAAGAAGCTGTCTTCTATAATAAAGACGGATTACTAATTGCCTCTGGAACTATCGATGAAGTTTATCGAGACGATAAACGAATTGACTAGAAGAAAACACACCATTAGGTGTGTCTCTTTTTTATAAATTAATGATTAACCAAGGATAGCTGAGTCTGATAAGACATCGTTATCGCTAGCGCTACTAAACATATCAAGTAGGTTGCTAATGGTTAATTTTTTCTTTTCTTCTCCGCTTACATCAACGGTAATCTTACCTTTAGACATCATAATAAGACGGTTACCATACTTGATGGCGTCGTTCATATTATGAGTGATCATAATTGTGGTGAGATGTTGTTCACGGACAATACGTTCAGTGATTTCTAAAACCTTTGCAGCGGTCTTTGGATCAAGAGCAGCAGTGTGTTCATCTAAAAGAAGCACTGGTTTTGTAACATCATATTCACGCATTTTGGTATCGAAAGCCTTATAGGTTTCTTTTATTTTGTGAGACTTTTCGGAAGAGTTTAGTTTATGATTTTTGACGATTTCTTTAACGGCGTTCTTATAAATTTCTTTTTGCTCGTGATAGACACGTTCAACTTCTTCCTTGGCTTCGTCTCTTCGCGCTGGATTAAATTTTACATAATCTTTACGGATTTGTGAGAAGCTTGGTTTTTGAGAGATAGTTGCCATTAAAAGAGTGATTGCTTGTCTTTGTCCACCGGAGAGTAAACCAACTTTTTGGTAGAGTCGACTTTCTAATCCTAAGCCAAGAGATTTCAGTTTTTCTTCATAGTAAGCTTTATCTTTTCCAGAAATGGACCATCTAAAAATGGAACGCTTCTTTCCACGACCTCTTGCTAAAGCAAGATTTTCGATAACAGTCATGTCGGTTGCGGTACCTTTCATTGGATCTTGGAAGACGTGACCAAAATAAGGAGCACGACGATGTTCGCTTAAATTCGCAACATTTGTTCCATTTAAAAGGATGTAACCGGTGTCCGCATCAATCGAACCAGAAATGATATTTAAAAGTGTTGATTTACCTGCGCCATTGGAACCAATGACGGTAACAAAATCACCTTCATTTAATACTAGATTGAGGTTATCAATTGCTTTATGTTCGTTAACTGTGCCAGGGTTAAATGTCTTGGTGATATTCTTTAATTCAATCATTTTGATCACCTCCCTTAGCAATTTTTCTGTTATCGAGATGTTTCTTAATCTTTGCTCCATACGTTTTTTGTAAATATGGAACACCTAAGAAGACAATGACGATAACTGCGGCGAGCATCTTAAGTAAGTTCGTATCGAGTCCAAGAAAAACAACTGCTTGGAAAATAATGTAGTAAATTAATCCACCCACAGCACATCCAAGTAAACGAACAAGGAAGTTTTGGGAGATTTTACTCATAATGGCGGTACCAATAACAACCGCACATAAGCCAATAACGATCGCACCTTTGCCCATGTTGATGTCGGCAAATCCTTGATATTGCGCTAATAGCGCACCAGAAAGAGCAACTAAAGCATTGGAAATCATTAGACCAAGCACAATATTCATCTTGGTATTAATGCCTTGTGCACGGGCCATGTCCTGGTTATTACCAGTCGCACGAATCGAAGCACCAAGTTCAGTACCAAAGAAGATGTATAGAATAGCGACAATTAATCCAATGATTAAAGCACCTTTCCATAAGGCATCCCCGACTAAACCTTGGCTAAAGATCACGGTGTTTGAATAAACAGAAACCGCAATATTACTTTTGCCTGAACTAATAACAAGGTTAATACTCCATAAAGCCATCTGGGTTAGAATACCAGCTAAAATAGCTGGAATACCTAATAAGGTATGGATTAATCCGGTAATTAAACCACAAACTGCACCAGCAAGTGTGGCAATTAATAAAGCAAGGATAAAGTTCATGCCACCAGTAATTAAAACAGCAGCAACGATTCCGCCTGTGACAAAAGAACCATCGACAGTTAAGTCGGCGATATTTAAGACTTTATATGTAATATAGACCCCAATGGCCATTACACTCCAGATTAATCCGAGAGCAAGTGCGCCAGGAAGTGTATTGAGAAAATCTAGCATTTTATCTTAATTATTTAGTCATGAAGTTTTTAAAAACTTCTGCAAGCATATTAGCTTGTTCAGTAAGTGGAGCAAGATCACTTGTTCCAGAAACGTTTGTTCCAACAACACCACTGAAGTTTGGAATGTTTAATGCGACACCATATTCAGTAACTGAAGTTCCAAGAACTGGAATTTTATTTTGGGAAGTAGCGTTAGCAGCAGCTTGTAAAGCTGGTGTGGCGTTAGCCATGATTAGATCATAGTTATGGGAAACAAAGTTGTTCGCAATGACGGAGCATGTAGCAATATCATTTGAAGCGTTTCTAACATCTAATGTGACGTTAGACTCGCCAAGACCTTGCTTAACAGCATCCATAAATCCATTAGTTGCAGCATCTAAAGCTGGATGTTGAACTAATTGGGAAATACCAATCTTAAATTGTTGGTTCGAAGTATTTTGGAAGGAAATTGGTGCTGGAGTAGAAGAAACACTTTCCGAATTAACTTCAACATAATCGCTTGGAACAGTGATTCCTAATTCATCACAAATTGTTTTGTTGTACTTCTTCACCGGGTTTTGATCATAGGCGATTGGTAGTGTTTTAATGTCGGAATGTCCTAGAAGGACATCAACAGCCATTTCACCAGTTTTAAATCCAATGTTGTAGTAGTTAATGGAGAGTGTAATCGCTCCACAACCTTTACAAATACCTTCTTCGCCAGCATAAACTGGTTTCTTATTTGAACGGGCAATATTATTAATAATTTCAGTATTGGCTGCACAGGTATTGTCAGTTGGAATGTAAATACTATCAAAATATTTGATATTTCCGCTTAATACGGAAGAAATATCGTTGGAATCGGAGAACGAGATGAGTTTGGCAGTTAATCCTTTTTTCTCTAATTCTTCTTTAACAACATTAACTTGATAGATGGAATTTGCTTCCGCTGAACAATAAAGAAGCCCAACGTTAGCGTGTTTGCTGCTGCATCCGGCTAGACAAGCTAAGGCAGTTGCAGCCATTAAGAAGAGACTCTTTTTCATAATTTTACCTCTTAATCACTTTCTATTTATGTTGAATTCACCTGAATTGGTGAAAGTTTTCTAATAATTCATTAATTATCAAAAAATTCTAAATGTTGCTTAAATTCTACAAAATTTAACGCTTTTTGTATATAGAAATTTTTTGATGATTTTTTGAATGTTCTTGTTCTTTTGCTATCGGTATTTTATAATTGTACCGAAAGTTGAGGAACGGAATAATGTTTATTTCAGTTAAAGAAGCCGCAGAAAAGTGGGGAATTAATGAACGTCGAGTTCGTCTTTTATGTCAAGAAAACCGCATCGAAGGTTTAAAGAAGAAAGGCAAAGCATATCTCATTCCAGATAACGCACCAAAACCACTTGATCGAAGAGGCAAAACAAATCCTATTAAAATTAATAAGAATAAAGAAATAAATTTCGCGACATATCGCAAAGAATATCCAACAAAAGACGGTTATTTTGGTGAATATGGTGGATCTTATTTTGATGAAAAAACAAATAAGATTTTCCAAGAAATCTATAATGCCTACCTCACCATTTGCAAATCCTCGAAATTTATCAACGAATTACGCGAAATCCGCAAGAATTACCAAGGAAGACCAACACCTGTTTATCACTGTGAACGTCTCTCAAATTACCTTGGAAAAGTTCAAATTTATTTGAAAAGAGAAGATTTAAACCATAATGGATCTCATAAATTAAATAACTGCATGGGACAAGCTCTTTTAGCAAAATATCTTGGCAAAACTAAACTAATTGCCGAAACTGGAGCTGGTTCTCATGGCTCTGCTGTGGCAACTGCAGCAGCTTATTTTGGTCTAAAATGCGACATTTATATGGGCGCTGTTGATATGGAAAAACAAGCACCAAATGTGAACCGTATGAAAATGCTTGGAGCACGAGTTATTCCAGTTTATGAAGGTACTCAAACATTAAAAGAAGCCGTTGATGTCGCTTTTGTAAACTATTTAAAGGAATCAAAGGATGCTTTCTATCTTATGGGTTCTGCTGTCGGACCTCACCCTTATCCACTAATTGTGAGGGATTTCCAGGAAATTATTGGTCGAGAAGCACGCGAACAGTTCTTAGAAATGACTGGGGAATTGCCTGACATCGTTTGTGCGTGTGTCGGTGGCGGAAGTAACGCTATCGGTATGTTTGAAGCTTTCTTAAATGATCCAGTCCAAATTGTTGGTGTTGAGCCAATGGGCACCGGAAAGGAAATCGGTAAAAATGCCGCATCCATGACTTTCGGCAAACCTTATGTTCTCCATGGATTTAAAAACCGTGTCTTATTAAATAAAGATGGTAGTGTGGCAAATGCTTACTCCATTGCTTCTGGTCTAGATTATCCAGGAGTTGGGCCAGAACACTGTTTCCTTCATGATATTGGTCGAGTTGAATATGATAGTGTGACTGATGAGGAAGCGTTAGAAGCTTTCAAGCTTCTTTCAAGACTTGAAGGTATAATTCCAGCAATCGAATCAGCTCATGCACTAGCTTACGCCATTCGCATTGCTCGTACTCGTCACTCTGGCTCAATCCTTGTTAATTTAAGTGGACGAGGAGATAAAGATCTCGACTACATCATGAAAAAATACCCAGAAATTCTTGAATAATTGTTTTAATTATTCGAATTTGTGATATATTTATTGTGCTCCGATAAAGGAACCTGCCACTCCTTTGGAGATGATGAAGAATCATCGTGTCTCTGCGTTAAAGAGAAAACTAATTAAGTGCAATACAAAGTATTGAAAGGGGATGGTACCGCGATAAGTTCGTTCCTCTGAGATACTTTTTTATTTTGTTTAGGAGGTCTAGATATGAAATACATGACCGGTCAAGAAATTAGAGAAACATGGTTAAACTTTTTTAAATCGAAAGGTCACCATGTCGAAAAAGGCGCTTCTTTAATCCCATACCAAGATCCAACATTACTTTGGATTAACTCTGGTGTTGCCGCATTAAAGAAATACATGGATGGTAGCGAAGTACCACCAAGCCGTCGAATTACAAACGTTCAAAAATCAATTCGTACAAACGACATTGAAAACGTCGGTTTTACCGCTCGTCACCATACATTCTTTGAAATGCTTGGTAACTTCTCTATCGGTGATTACTTTAAGAAAGAAGTCATTCCATTTGCATTCGAAATTCTCACTAGTGAGAAATACTTCGGAATGCCTAAGGATAAACTTTATTTTACTTATAACCCAATTGATGAAGAAACCCACCAACTTTGGTTAAAAGAGGGTGTGGAAGAATCTCATCTTATCCCATTAGAAGGAAACTATTGGGAAATCGGTGAAGGCCCAGCTGGTCCAAACACCGAAGTTTTCTTTGATCGTGGAGAAAAATATGATCCAGATCATTTAGGAGAACGTTTACTCCGTGAAGAAATCGAAAATGACCGTTATATTGAAATCTGGGGTATTGTCTTTTCACAATATAATGCTGTTCCAGGCACCCCAAGAAGCGAATATAAAGAACTTCCTAGTAAAAACATTGATACTGGAGCCGGCTTAGAAAGAATTGCTTCCGTTTTACAACAAACCGATTCTAACTTTGAAACAGATTTATTTATGCCAATTATTAAGGCTGTTGAAAAGTTAGCTAAGGTTCCATACGAAAAACCATATTTAACTAATTATCGCGTGATTGCTGACCATATTCGTGCGGTGACATTTGCTATTGCTGATGGTGAAATCTTCTCTAATGAAGGACGTGGTTACGTCTTAAGACGTCTTGTCCGTCGAGCAATGAGATTTGCTAAACAAATCGGCATTGAAAAACCATTTATGTACACTCTCGTTGATGTGGTTATTAATATCTACGCTAAATTCTATCCAGAAAATGTTTCAAAAGGCCCAAGCATTGCCAAAATGGTGAAGGCTGAAGAAGAAAAATTCTTAGAAACACTTGAAACCGGTGAATCAATCCTTCGCGAAATGATTGTCGGCAAGAAAGAACTTTCCGGACCAGATGCTTTTAAACTTTATGATACATTTGGTTTCCCAATTGACCTCACGGTTGAAATTTGTGCTGAAAAAGGTGTCAAAGTTGATCGCGCTGGATTTGAAAAGGAAATGGAAAAACAGAAAGAACGTGCTCGACAAGCTCGTAGTAACGCTCAAAGTATGCATAAACAATCCAAGGATTTACTTGAGTTTACAGAACCTTCATCATTTGTTTATGATGAGGAACCACTTGATGCAGTCGTCATTGGCTGCTTTAAAGATGGGGTAAGAGTCAAGGAAATCACCGATGAAGGTGAAGTTATTCTTTCTCAAACAAACTTCTATGCGGAATCCGGCGGTGAAGTTGCCGATACTGGTGAACTTTCTAATAACGATACTTCATTAGAAGTATACAATGTTATCAAAGCGCCAAACAAACAACATTTACACGCTGTTAAAGTCAAACGTGGATCAATCAAAGAAGGCGATAAAGTTCATGTTGAAATTAATGTTGAAGAACGTCGCCTTACTGAAAGAAACCACTCTGTAACACACTTGTTACAAGCAGCTCTTGATAAAGTTCTTGGTAACCACATTAAGCAGATGGGTTCTTATGTTTGCAAAGACTATATGAGATTTGACTTTACTCACTACACTAAGATTAGTGATGAAGAACTCAAAGCTATTGAAAAAGAAGTTAATCGCATGATTGCTGAAGCCATTCCATCAAACATTCGTGTGATGAGTATTGCCGAAGCCAATAAACTCGGTGCTAAAGCCTTCTTCTCTGAAAAATACGGTGATGAAGTTCGTGTTGTTGCCTTTGGCAACGAATCCATTGAATTCTGTGGTGGATGTCATGTTAAAAACACTGCTGATATTGGTGTATTTGTCATTGAAAGCGAATCATCGATCGCTTCTGGTGTCCGCCGCATTGAAGGACGTTCATCTGTTGGCGCGTATGAATTAATTAAAGAACGTCAAGACGCTTTAAAAGCAATTGTCGAAAGTGTTGGAGCGACTAACGCTAAGGAAGCCAAAGATAAAATTCATTCAATCTTAGAACAACTTTCTGAAGCAAATCGTCGTCTCACTTCCCTCATGGATCAAATCTCACAAGCCAAGGCAAATGATGCCGTAAATCAATTTATTGATTTCAAAGGTTATAAAGTCTTAACTAAGTACGTTAAAGGCGCATCAATGGAGAACTTAAACGCCATGGGTGATGACTTAAAGATCAAATTCCCAGATTACGCCATTCTTCTAATAGGTGGTGAAGGTAATTCCTTACCAATTTCTATCTTTATCGGTGGAGAAGCCTTAAGAAAGAATATGGCTGGCAATTTAGTCCGCGAAGTCGCTAAACACCTTGGTGGTGGCGGCGGAGGACGTCCAAATATGGCGAATGGTTCTGGACGAGATGAATCAAAGATTCAATCCGCTATCGAACTCTTTAAGGAGACTCTTCAATGAGTAAAATCCTCGCTCTTGATTTAGGAACGACGACAGTTGGAATTGCTTCGACTGATGCTTTAGGAATTGCCCACGGAAGAGAAACATTTCGTTTCGAACCTGGCAACTTCAAAAAAGCTCGTGAACATGTCTTAGAAATCTGTGCTAATGAAGGCATAAATGAGATTGTTTTAGGTGTTCCTTATTATGAGTCTGGGGATCTTTCTCCACACGCTAAAAGCTGTCTAAGATTTAAAGAAGATTTGCTTAGAGCAAATAATCAACTGATCATCCATGAGATTGATGAATCTTATTCAACCATTGACGCGGATGAAAAACTAAAAGAAATGAATCTTTCTTATGAGAAAAGAAAAGCACTTGTTGATGAGTATGCTGCTGTCATCATTTTAGAAAGATATTTACGAAAAATGGAGGAACAAAAATGAGCAACCCATTATTAGATAACGAAATCATGATTACCGATGAAAACGGTCAAGAACAAGTCATGAAAATCCTGTTCACGTACGAAAACGAAGAACGTCACAAAATGTACGCTTTCTTATATAAAGAAGGTGATGAAGATAACGTGATTCCAGTTTCGATTAACGAAAAGGATTCATCCATTGAAGTCATTGAAGACGAAAAAGAACTTGATGAAGTTGAAGAAGTTTTCAATTGCTTCCTTGATGACCCAAAAATGAAGGAAATTAAATAATTTGTTGTTTACAACATCAATTATGATTGGTAAACTCTTTATTGCGATTTAGGAGGCTTAAAAAGATGGCCACAGAAAAAATTGAATTAACAAAAGAAGGCGAAGCTAAGTTAACTAAAGAACTTCGTCACTTAATTGATATTGATCGTCCAGAAGTCTTAGATCAACTTGCTGCCGCCCGTGCTCAAGGTGACTTAAGCGAAAACGCTGATTACGATGCTGCAAGAAATAAACAAGCAGAAGTTGAAGCTCGAATCAAAGAAATCGAAAACATCTTAGCTAATGCTAAAATCATCGATGAAAAGAAGCAAACAAGCAAATTAGTTGCTCTTGGTTCCACAGTTGAAATTAAAGATTTAAGCGACAACACTAAAGCAACCTATACCATTGTAGGTACAGTTGAAGCTAACCCAACAAAAGGATTAATCAGTAACGTCTCTCCACTTGGAAAAGCCATTGTTGGCAAAAAGGTTGGCGATGTCTGCGTTGTCCGCGTTGCTCGCGAATACAAAGTCGAAATCTTAAAACTCACATCTGCGAAGTAAAAGATTCCCAAATCAAAAAATTAGGTACCTAAAGGTACCTTTTTATTTTTTTGAAAATTTCCTCCCTTAAAAACGGATTTAGTTAGTAAGGAGGAAAGCACAACTATGCGAAAATTAACTAACCAAGAGCTAAAGGAAACAATAACCGGTGAGCTCACACTTGCAGCAGTGTTAACTGTTCTAGCTGTCTCTTTAATGGCGGTTGTCATTTATAAGTTATTTATTTCTAAAGAAGGCAGCTCACAAATTCCTGGTGGTTGGAAGTTCACCTGGAAATGAAAATCGCCGATCTTCCAAAAGAGGCTAAACCTCGCGAAAAGGCGTTTTGCTATGGAATCGATGAGCTTGATGACCAAGAACTTTTAGCTTTGCTAATCGGTAGTGGAGTGAAAGGACATTCGGCGATTGATATCGCAAAGTCTCTACTAGAGACATTTATCACTCTCCCACATCTTTCTCAAGCATCGCTAAATGCTTTAACTAATCAAAGGGGGCTAAGCAAGATTACCGCTTTAAAATTAGTCGCGGCATTTGAACTTCATAAACGGCTCAATACACCAAAATATTTTGCTAATGAATCAATTCGTGAACCTCGGCAAATCGCTAATCGTTTTCGCTATTTAGAAACACTTGATTATGAATCAGTTATTTTAGTGATGCTCAACCGAAAAAAGGAAATTATTCGAGAGGTCACTAAATATAAAGGAACATTTGATTCGTGTTCATTTAATTTCAAAGAAATTATGTCGGATTTATTCGACTCGAAATGTTCCTCATTTATCTTGATTCATAATCATCCAGATGGATCAACTAAACCAAGCGAAAACGATATTTTAACGACGTCAATAATTCGAGAAACAGCTTCATCATTTGGGATCGAACTTTTTGACCATGTCATCATTTTTAAAAATGGTTATTATTCGTTTCGTGAAAACAATCATTTTTCAGAGATTTGACTTTACAAATGTAAAAAATTGTTTACAAACACGTTCATTAATAATATATTAATAAGCGTTGTCGCCTCACGAGCTACAACCGCATAGAAAAGGTAAGAAACTTATTGCCTTTGGCAATAGACCTTAATAGCGAGTCTAAGTGAGAAAGTCGAGGTATATTTATGTACGCTATCATTGAAACTGGTGGAAAACAAGTTCGCGTCGAAGTCGGACAAAAGGTTTTTGTTGAAAAACTTGACGTTGAAGAAAACAAATCTGTTGATTTTGACAAAGTTCTTCTCGTTGCTGACAAAGATGTGAAAGTTGGAACTCCATATGTCGAAGGAGCGAAAGTAACCGCGAAAGTCGTCAAAAACGGACTTGGCAAAAAGATTCGCATCTACAAATACAAAGCTAAACATAATTCCGCTCGTCGTATGATTGGTCATCGTCAACCATATACTTGCGTCGTTATCGAAAGCATTAATGCTTAAAAATGATCAAAGTTACTGTCATTAAAGCAGAACAAAAAATTAAAAGTATATTAGTGAAAGGCCATTCTAATTCTGCCCCAAAGGGAGAAGACCTGATCTGTGCTGGAGTTAGCTCAATCATTATTGGTGGAGCAAACGCCATCAAAAATCCTGAATGTTATACATTCAAGAGTAAAGAAGGATACTTCGAAATTACAGAATTAAAAACGGCGAATGAGCACGATTACAATGTCTTGGATACCATCCTTGTCCAATTAAAGACAATCGAAGAAACCTATCCAAAGTTCATTGAGGTAATCGAGAAAGGAAATTAGTTATGTTATTTAGATTAAATATCCAACTCTTTGCTTCTAAAAAAGGTGTTGGTTCAACTAAAAACGGACGTGATAGCGAATCCAAACGTCTTGGTGCAAAAGTCTCCGATGGTGAATTTTGTACCGCAGGTTCAATTATTTATCGCCAAAGAGGAACCAAGATTCTTCCAGGTGTGAATACCAAACGTGGTGGAGATGACACCATCTTCGCAACTGTCTCTGGTATTTGCAAATATGAACGTGTTGGACGTAGTAAAACACGCGTCAGCGTTTACGCCAAATAAGTTGATGAAATATTAGACCTCTT
>Ga0256404_1011520_pt1 | contig 11808 bp, 13 predicted proteins | sample RumenRJG_01DNA_FD_185990 | JGI IMG/M metagenome (GOLD analysis project Ga0256404, IMG submission 185990) | Bovine rumen microbial communities from Lethbridge, Alberta, Canada - RJG_01 | ecosystem: Host-associated > Mammals > Digestive system > Stomach > Rumen | place: Canada: Alberta | collected... | reverse complement strand
GCTTTCGCTAGCAGACCAGTATGCGTCAGTGCATATTTCATGTTGTTAAGTTTTTGAACCGCCGTATGCCGAACGGCACGTACGGTGGTGTGAGAGGTCGGCGGTTAATCACCGCCTCCTACTCGATCGTGAATGATATTACTTGCCAACCTTGGCCATGGATTCGATGAAGTCGTACTGCGGATCGCTCGGTACCATCTGTCCATAGAGACGGATGCCCTTGTCAGCGAGATAATGCAGGTTTTCTGCATCCTTGTCGGTGACAGCGACACTGGTCTTAACCTGAACGGTGCCAACCTTGCCGGCGATGTTACCGATGTTGACTTCCTTCATCGGGAAGCCGCCGTCGAATGCCTTGCGCAGCGTATCCGTCGTCTTGAAGATGACGAGGATCTGATCATTGTCATAGCGGTGCTCATTCGGGTCAGTGAGACGTGCACATGCCTTTTCAACGGTCAGAACGGACAGCTTGACGCCAGCCGGGCATGCCATCTTGAGAGCGATCTTCTGCGTCTCGTTGCCGGCAGCCAGATCATCGACGACCATGATACGGGAAATGTTGAGGAAGCGGGTCCAGTAGGAAGCGACCTGACCATGAATCAGACGCTCATCTACACGAATTCTTTCGATCATTTAGTGAAATCTCCTTTCAATGATAAGGGAACCTGAATACCTAAATTCGATAATAAAGCAATTATAAATGGACTGCAAGAGAGAAACTGAATATGGCAGATTACCTATATGTGCAAAAAGGTATCGAAATTTATAAATATGTTTCTATAATGGAATTAGAAGTTTTGTGGAAGTTCAAGAAAAATTAGCAGGGAGATAGAGCAATGACACGTGGTTTTCTGTTGATCAGCCATGGAAATTATGCAGTTGAGCTCAAGGAATCGCTGAAGATGATTGCCGGTGATGTGGATCATCTTGAGGCATGCGGACTGCAGAAGACAGACAGCATGGAAAGCTTCGAGGTTAAGCTTGCGGCAGAAGAAGAAAAGCTGAAGGACTGCGATGAGCTGTACGTGTTTGCGGACATGCTTGGCGGTTCCCCATGCAATACGGCATTCCGCCGTTTCAGCAAGCGTGATGATGTTCATATTATTGCGGGCATGAATTTTCCGATGATTCTGACAGCACTGCTGACACCGGATATTACGGCGGAAGAAATCATGGATGCAGGCCGCAATGGCGTCGTCGATGTAAAGGCATTCTCAGCATCTGCGGATGATGAAGTAGACGACTGATTCGCGCATGTCTGGCAAGCGTCAAAGAGATTGGATGCGGCAGAAGCAGAATATTAAAAGAACAAAGAACAAAATAAACAAAAATTGATTTGGGTGTCAAAAGTAAATCCGCCTAAGAAACAGGTTGTGGATATGAGAAAATAGATGCAGAAGAGGTGGCACCTATGGCATATCGGAGCAGTTTCAGCGCACAGATCTCAATGGATGATTCATTTGATCGTCTTACAGAGCGACAGAAAAAAGTCGTGTTGCGCTCCTGGGCCAAAGGATTTGCCGAGAATGTGTTCCCTGCCATTGACAGTAATGCCTTTAAAGTTCTCTATGACGATAACCCCGCCTCACGGCCTGCAACGCCTGCCAACTATACGGTAGGTGCGTTTCTGATCAAGGAGATGTTCGGATTGACGGATGACGAAACGGTGGAAATGATTCAGTGTGATGTTCGTGCGCAGTATGCGCTGCATAGCACATCACTGGAAGAGCAGCCTATTTCCGATCGGACGCTCAGCAGATTCCGGGAGCGTCTTTACAATTACGAGCAGGAAACCGGAACGGATCTTCTGAAAATCGAAATGGAGAAGATTGCGGATCAGTTCTGCAGTTATCTCAATATCAACAAAAAGCTGAAGAGAATGGACAGTCTGATGGTAGCCATGCATGCAAAGACGATGTCGAGACTCGAGATCATCTATACGACTGTGCAAAGATGCGTAAAGCTTCTGAGTAACAGTGATAAAAAAGATCTGATTCCGGAGGGAATGAAGCATTATCTGGATCCGGATGATCTGAACGAGGTCATCTATTATGCAAAGGATGAAGATGTTGCGCCGAGATTACAGAAGGTGATCGATGAAGCGCTGCAGATGAAGAAGATCATGGACAGCGACGAGTGGTATGAAACAACAGAGTACCAGCTTCTCCTTCGAGTTCTGAATGAACAGACAGAAGATGGAAAGACGAAGGACAGGAACCGGATCAAATCCGACAGCCTGCAGAACCCGAATGATCCGGATGCGACATTCCGAAAGAAAGCGGGAAAGAACCATCAGGGATATGTCGGAAATATCGTAGAAGCCATCGGAGATGAAGGTGCTTCCCAGGTCATCCGTTTTGACTATGACAAGAATACACATGCCGACCAGGATTACAGCCGGGCATATCTGAATGAGAATCATGATGAAACGATGATCGCTGACGGAGCATACGGTTCCGTAGATCTGCAGGAGCTTGCAGAGAAAAAGAATATCGATCTGGTAACGACAAGCCTGACAGGCAAGACAACGGATGAAGTGTTCGCCGATTATCAGCTAAATGAAGCGGGGACTGCAGTCACCGCATGCCCGAAAGGGCATGAGCCAGTTGAAAGTCAGTACTATCCAAAGAATCAGATGATCCGTGCAAAGATGGATCTCCATGACTGTTCCAGCTGCCCGTTAAAAGATCGCTGTAAAGCAAAACTGCAGAAAGACTCAGCAGTCGTAATGGTATCAAAGAAGATGGTGCTGCGGGCGCTGTACCGAAAGAAACTCGGAACAGAAGAATATGTGCGTCTGAGCCGGAAGAGAAATGCAGTCGAAGGAATCATGTCCGTCTTAAGAAGAAGATTCCATGTCGATGAGATTCCGGTATTCGGCCAGCAAAGGTCAAAGATCTACTTCTATTTCAAAATAGGAGCCTTTAATGTGGTCAAATTACTTCGCCACATGCCGGAAGAAACAGAAAAAAGCGAATTGGAGACAGCAATAGCCTGAAAACTGGCCTTGTTTTCTTCAAAATACAGTGCAAACATGTGATATTCCACGGATATTCACAAGCAACCGAATGTATTCCCAAAAAGTAGTTGTTGATTTCGACTGCACTTTAGAAAGAACGGAGTTTTGACACTCAAATCAAAATTAAATAAATAAGAAAAGATCGGTTTTTATCGTACTTCTTGCACAAATATTTTGCTTATTGGTTATTAATCTCATTTTTATTTGGCTTTTTTCAGAAATAAATGAGCAAATAACAAAAATAACAAAAATAGTCAAAATCTGTCTGAACATGCTTTCATTCTTTATTGGGACAGATATAATGGATTTAGCAGTTGATTTTCTACAGCGGCGGTTCGGGATTCATTCTGGTTCAGCTTATTACAAAAGGGGGTGTACTCATCATGAAGTATTTCGATACATTTTTCGAACATTCGTTAGAAAAAATGGAAACAGTCAGAACCTCGCAGAAGGAAGAAATTCTGAAGGCGGCGGATCTGATGTGCACATGCATGCAGAACGGCGGTATCGTTCAGCTGGCTGGTGTTGGCCATGGCATTGCCTTTGGAATGGAACTTGGCTATCGGGCCGGCGGACTGATGCCGTTTCATCGTTTTAATAAGCCGGATCTTGCGATGCGCGGTGTGCTGAAGGAAAGTGATCTGGATCCTGCAGTATTCAATCCGGATCGATCCAATGCGCAACGCTGGTATGATCTTTATCCGATTGACCCCAACGACATGTTCATCATCTCCTCCTATACGGGATGTGAGCCGGTGATGTGTGAGCTGGCAAAGATCGTGAAGGAAAAGGGATTCCGTCTCATTGCCGTTGTGAGCCGCAAGGCACTTGCCAAGGCAAAGGAAACATCTGATATCGATTCGATCGATACGTATGCGGACCTGGTGATTGATACATGCACGGATGTTCCGGATGAGGCAGTTGACTTCGATGGTACGCATGGTGTTGGTGAGATCAATACCATTATGAGCAATATGATTGCGCAGATGATAACAGCGGAGTGCTATGCATGGTACAAGCGGAGAGACATTCCGTGTCCGGTTCTTCTCAGTGTCAATGTCAAAGGGGCAGATGCCCATAACCGTGCCATCTCGGATCACTACGCTGGCCGGTGGAATGCGTGAGGTGGAAGATGGAAACGATATCGATGGATGTCTTCTATACGCATCTGGTGGACCTGCTTCATACATTGAAGGACAAAGAAGAAGGCAATATTGATGCGGCAGCGAAAGTAGTTGCTGACTGTGTAGCAAACGACGGTGTGGTGCATGTGTTTGGATCGGGTCATTCCTATGGCTTTGGTCTGGAGATGTGCGGAAGACCGGGCAGTCTGGTGCCGGTTCACAGTATCTCAAGCAACGACTTCGTGCTGACTGGGAAATATACGCTGAAGGAGTACAAGGATCAGGATCATATCTTCGAGCGGCGGCCGGGCATTGCCGGTGAGCTGTACGATCTCTATGACATTCGTCCGCAGGATTGCTTCATCATCATTTCCAACTCCGGCATCAACGGACTGGTGATCGATATGGCAATCAAGGCCAAAGAGGAACATCATCCGGTGATCGTCGTCACAAGTATGAAACATACACTTGCGGAACAGTCGCGTCACCCGAGCGGACACAAGCTGTATGAGCTTGGCGATGTGGTCATTGATAACTGTGGGCCATATGGCGATGCGCTGCTGGAGACGGAGGGAATTGAAAAGGTATGTTCCGTTTCGTCGCTGACGGGTGCGTTTATCGCTCAGGGAATCATGGTGGATGCGATCGAGATTCTCAAGGAAGAGAATATTGATCCGCCGATTCTGTTCGGCGATGGAAGTGAAGCAGACAAGGCACACGATGAGAAGCTGCTTGCGCATTATCAGGGGAGGGTCGGCTATGGCTTATGAATTTGAGTATATGAATCGTGTCGATGATCTTCTGCATGAAGCTGCGGAAAAGAATCACGATGCGCTTGTGAAGCTGACGGATCTCTTTGTAGAGAACATCAAAGAGGATCGTCTGATTCATACATTCGGTACGGGACATTCACATATGATTGGCATCGAGCTGTTCGCAAGAGCAGGGGGCCTTGGCAATGTGGATGCGATTCTGGATCCGGATGTGCTGACGTCCAATGGTGCGCAGCGCTCCTGTGCTTTGGAGAAGCTGAGCGGACTGGCCGATATCATCTTTGATAACTACGACATTCGCAAGGGTGATCTGATGATCATCACCTCCAATTCGGGACGCAATGCGGTACCGGTTGAGATGGCGATGCGGTGTCAGAAGGAAGGCGTCTACGTCGCTGCTGTGACAAGCCTGGAAGCGAGCAAGGCGCAGCCGAGCCGTCATCCAAGCGGCAAGCATCTGTATGAGTGCGCGGATCTTGTGCTTGATAACTGTGTTCCGGCAGGTGATTCGCTGGTAGAGTACGGCGGCATCAAGACGGGACCGGGATCGACGATCTCAAGTGTGTTCCTTCTGGATGCGGTGGTATGCGAGGCAATTAAGAAGCTGACAAGCGAAGGTTTCCGGCCGCCGGTGTTCCAGTCGCAGAATGTGGATGGCTATGACAACGACGCGATCTATGAGCGGTACGGGTCGCGGATCAAGCATTATTAAATTTGGAATCTATCCGGGTGGAAACGCCAGTTCTGTCCGGGTGACTCAATACTAAGAAAGGGGATAAAAGAATGGCTTCACTAAACATGTTTCAGATCATTTTGATCAGTGCATGGGCATTCTGGGGCATCATCGACGCCCTGTCCTTCGTCATCGGATTTAACAACTGCATTATGGCTACCCTGTTTACGGGTATCGTAGTTGGCAATCCGACGTATGGACTGGTCGTCGGCGGCACGCTTCAGATGACGCAGCTGGGCGCTGGTACCTATGGCGGCGCTTCCATCCCGAACATTACTTCTTCGGGCATGATTACAACTGCGCTGGGTGCTCAGACGCTGGCACCGGATGCTACGCTGGCTGACATTTCGACATCGGCAGTTACGATGGCGGCTTCGGTCGGTGTCGCTCTGGCTTCGCTGTTTACGCAGCTCGATATTCTCGCTCGTTTCTGCAACACCTTCTTCCAGCACCGTGCTGATGCTTGCCTGCTGAAGGGTGATGAAAAGGGCATCGAGCGCAACAACCTTCTGGGTATCATTCCGTGGGGACTGTCCCGCGGTCTGCCGGTCTTCTTCCTGCTGGCGTTTGGACAGGGACTGGTCAATTCGATTCTCGGTGTAATTCCGCAGTGGCTGCTTGATGGATTCCGTATTGCCGGCGGTATGTTACCGGTGGTAGGCTTCGCAATCCTGATGCGTTATCTGCCTGTCAAGAAGACTCCGCAGTATCTGATTCTCGGTTTCGTTCTGGCTGCTTATGTCGGCAACGTTACGGTTGATGGTACGAGCATTGGCTTCACGACTCTCGGTATTTCTCTGCTTGGTCTTGTTCTGGCAATTTCGACTTATCAGAAGTCTGTCAGCGCAGCGGCCGCAAACAATATGAAAGGCGGTGACGACATCGATGACTGAGGCTAAGAAATTCACGAAGGAAGAACTTCGTAAGTTAAACTGGAGATGGATCTGGCAGTCGCAGCTCGGCTGGAACTATGAGCGTATGCAGGGCCTGGGCTATCTCTCTACGATGCTGCCGGCTATCGACAAGCTGTATGGAGATAATCCTGAGCTGAAGAAGAAGGCTCTTGAGACACATTCCGTATTCTTCAATACGACGCCGCAGATGGGCGACATCATCGTTGGTATGGACCTCGCTATTGAGGAACAGGATCCTTCGGAGAGCGGCCTTGCTGTTGCTGCTTCGCTGAAGACAGCATTGATGGGACCGTTCGCTGGTATCGGTGATACGATCTTCGGTGTCATTGCTGGTGCAGTCTTTGGATCGATCGCTGCTTCGACAGCTGTTCAGGGCAACGTCTTCGGAACACTGCTTTGGCTGGCATGGGATCTTCTGGTTCTGTTCTGGATCAGACCGAAACTGTTCAACCTTGGCTACAATCAGGGCGTTAAGCTTGTCACTTCGATGAGTGGAACGATGCAGGCGCTGACCGATTCGGCTGGCGTTCTGGGTCTGACGGTTACTGGCGCAATGATTGCGTCGATGGTCAAGTTCCCGCTGGCTACCTATACGGCTAATGTTGGTATCGACCAGTCGACAGGCGATCCGATTACGGTTACCTATAATCTGCAGTCCTATGCGGATCAGATTATGCCGAAGCTGTTCCCGGCTCTGCTTGCTTGGCTGTGCTACTGGCTGCTTGGCAAGAAGTGGATGAACTCCAACAAGCTGATCTGGATCATTATCGCTGCTGCGATTCTGCTCCGTCTCGTTGGCGTACTTGCATAAACTTCTTCAAAACAGGGGGATCGTTTCATCGGTCCCCCTTTTATAATGGGTTTGGAATGAGAGAGGATAACAATGGATCGAGTAAGAAATTTTGAGCATCTAAGATTCGGTATGTTTATTCACTTCGGTTTGTTTTCGATGGCGGATCAGGGCGAGTGGACGTGGCTCATGGATCTGAATGAGCGTGCACACTACGATGAGCGCTTTAAGACATTCAATCCCACGAAGCTCGACTGGGATGCGATCGTGAAGATGGCGAAGGATGCGGGCTGCCGCTACATTACGCTGACGACCCGTCACCATGATGGCTTTTCGCTCTACGATACGCGCGGTCTGAACACCTACGATGTGATGCATACGCCATATGGCCATGATATTGTGGCGGACTTCGTTACTGCCTGCCGCAAGCAGGGCATTGTTCCGTTCCTGTACCATACGACGCTGGACTGGCAGAATCCGATGTTTGAAAATGACTGGCATGGCTACCAGCAGTATCTGCGCGATTCTCTTGAAATTCTGTGCAAGAACTATGGGCCGATCGGCGGCTTCTGGTTTGATGGCAACTGGTCCAAGAAGGAGGCTGACTGGGAAGAGGATGCCCTTTATGGCATGATTCGCAGCTATCAGCCGGATGCGATTCTGATCAATAATTCGGGTCTCTCCCATCGTGGAAGACGCGGCAATCCATATCTTGATACTTTGACCTTTGAGCAGGGACACGTGGAAGATACAGGTGTTCGTGATGAGGGCCGGCATCTTGCGATGGAAGCGTGCCAGACCATTAATCATCATTGGGGCACGGCTCGGCTGGATCTTGATTACAAGAGCCCGCGTACATTGATTGAGATGCTCAATACGTGCCGCAAGCAGAATGCGAACTATCTTCTCAACATTGGGCCGAAGGGCGATGGCAGTATTCCGCTGATGGCACAGGCACTGCTGGAACAGATGGGCATTTGGACATCGATGGCGGGATCCAACTTCTATGACGGTACCCTGAGCAAGATCAGCTGCGATGGGGATGCGTATGTTCTGGAAGGGGATGGCTTCAGCGATGTGTATGTGCCGGGTCTTCCTTTGATCGGTGTCAAGAACGTTGTCGAAGAAGGCGACGATAATCGTAAGATCGTTCATATGGATCATGTGGATCGTACGATCAAGGATATTCGCTGGCTTGACAGCGATGAGCAGCTGAAGTTTGAACAGAATGGTGAACAGGTAAGCTTCAAGGCAACAGGCTATCCGTATGGCAGGGACCTTGTGGTACGGGTTGCACGTATTACGTGGGATCGTCCATGAAGATCCGGCTTGTCAGCTATGATTGCGATGGAACGGCGTATCTGAATGCGTCGCATGAGGTTCTTCCTTCGACGATGAAGGCACTGCACATGTTAAAGCAGCGCGGCGTAAAGCTGCTGCTGAATACGGGCAGAGCAGTCAGGGAGATGGAGAGACTGCCGAAGGAGTTTCTCGATCTTGCGGATATGATCTCTGCGGATGGCGGGGCAAGAATCCAGGTCGGAAATGAAGTAAGCAGAAAAATACTGGATCCAGCATCGGCCTATGCAGGAATGAAGCTCATGGCGGAACATAATATCGTCTGCCGTTGGGTCGATGTCAAGGATCAGTGCTGTCTGACACGCTGGGACAAGGATGTAAGTGATCTCTTCTATCGCCTCTATCTGATGCGGCCGGAAGTAAGACCCTGGAATGGGGAAGAGCTGGTGCAGATCACCTACTATTGTGATGTTCAGAATCTCTTGGATGAGATTGATGATATCTTCTCTGGCGCGGTACATACGCATCTGCACATTGCCCATGAACAGACGGCGGAAGGCACCGGGAAGGATGCGGCAGTAAGGTATGCATGCACATACTTCAACATTCCAAAGGAGGAGACAGCTGCCATCGGCGATGGCGGCAACGACATCTCGATGCTTGAGGCAGCTGGCTATGGTATTGCGATGGGCAATGGATCAGAACAAGTGAAAAGTCATGCTGACTATGTAACAAGAAGAATCGAGGAGGATGGCTTCTATGATGCGGTATGTCATCTTCTCGAAGACAATTAAAAAACAGGAAGGAGAGACTATGAAGGAAACAGAGATGCGCAATCCCGATACGATGGACATTGATCGCTGCTCGGCGCTGGAAATCGTGGAGAAGATAAACCATGCGGATGAACAGGTGGCGAAGGCTGTCGGGTCGCAGAAGGAAGCGATTGCGGGACTGATAGATGCCTGTGCGAAGCGTATGAAGAAGGGCGGCCGCCTCATCTATATGGGTGCTGGCACATCGGGCCGTCTTGGTGTTCTGGATGCGTCGGAGTGTCCGCCAACCTATGGCGTTTCACCGGATCTTGTGGTCGGTCTGATCGCCGGCGGACGCAATGCAGTATTCAAGGCAGTAGAAGGCGCGGAAGATTCGAAGGAACTTGGCGTCAAGGATCTGAAGGATATTGGTCTTACGGAACTGGATACGGTTGTAGGTCTTGCGGCAAGCGGATCGACACCGTATGTGATCGGCGGCCTGGAATATGCGGGTGAAGTCGGCGCGTGCCGTGGCTCGGTTGCTTGTGTGAGTGATGCGCTGATTTCGAAGTATGCGGACTATGCGATTGAGGCAGTGACGGGTCCGGAAGTCATTACGGGATCAACACGCATGAAGGCAGGCACCGCTGAGAAGATGATCTGCAACATGATCTCCACCGGTGTCATGATCAAATACGGCAAGGTGTATGAGAATCTGATGGTTGATGTGCAGCCGACAAACATCAAGCTGGTCGGACGTGCGAAGCGGATCATTGGACAGGCCGTTGGCTGTGACGCAGATACGGCCGCGAAGCTGTTTGAGGACAGCGGCCACGATGTGAAGATTGCGATTCTGATGGGACTGGCTGACTGCTCGAAGGAAGCTGCCGAGAAGACGCTGAAGAACCACAGTGGCAATGTGCGGGAAGCGATCGAAGAGGAAAAGCAGAAAGATGTCCGCTGAAGACAAAATCTCCGTCATTCTGGATACGGATCCGGGTGTGGATGATTTCTTTGCGATTGCAATGTTATGCGCCAATCGTGATCGGATCCATCTGCTTGGTCTGACGGCAGAAGGCGGCAATAATACAACAGCAGTAACGGCGCAGAATGCATTGAATGTGCTGTCGTTACTTGGCTGTGATGATGTGCCGGTGGCACGGGGCATGGATCAGTATCTGACGGCTCCGTTTGGTGAGCCGGTGGCGAAGTTCCATGGCGTTAACGGCATGGGCAATGTGGACCTTCCTAAGTCAGGGAAGAGTCTTGAGAAAGTACGCGCCTGGGATTTCATCTATGCAAAGGCAGTTGAAGCTGGGAATCTTGTTCTGGTGACGGTCGGACCTTTAACTAACATTGCGGTGGCACTGTGCAAGTATCCGGATCTGAAGAATCATGTGTCGAAGATCGTGATGATGGGCGGTACGACGGATCGTGGAAACATTGGTCCGTATACGGAAGCCAACATGGGACATGATGCGCTGGCGTCGCGGATTGTGTTTGAAAGCGGAATTCCGATTGACATGGTCGGTCTCAATGTGACGCGCGACTGCATCATTACGCCGGAAGAATTTGATGCGATGGATGGGAATTGTGATCCTTTGATTGCATCGGTAATGCGGCAGTTGATCGTGTTCCGCAATGGCGAGGCGCTTCATGATCCGATTGCGGCGGCGGCGTTACTGAAGCCAGAGATTATGAGCTGGCAGGAAGCCTATACAGAAATAGAATTTTCGGAAGCCGAGACGAATGGTATGTGTCACATTGATCCTTCACGCAGCGATCGTTACAACAGCCGGATTGCGATGAAGCTGAATCAGGACGCGTACCGCGAGATGTTCAAGGAAATGGTGCGGAAGTTTTGAAAAGAAGATGCCTGGAAGTCTCTGATGTGTGTGATATCAGAGATTGCGGGCATCTTCTTTTTTTTATTTGTTGTTGTATGTGTGCCTGTTATTTTCGGTCGATGTGCGTCTTGCGCAGCTGGCGGAGGCTGTAGTCATAGTCCATGTTTGCATAGGCTGTGTACAGAATGTCGATGATATCGAGCGAAGAGATGCGGCTGGCGATGGCAGCGGAACGGAATAAGGATTCGCTGGAAGTGGTGTAAAGCTTAAGGTCAGCGAGATCACTGAGCGGAGACTTGACGGGCCGGGTGATTGCGAGAATCGGTGTCTTATTGTCTTTCAGTGCTTTGGCACACGTGATCATTTCCGAAGTGTATCCGGAATAGGAAATGATGATGGCCAGATCCTTTGGTGTGCTGCAGCGGGCATAGACCAGCTGCAGATGCCAGTCTTCACTGATGACGCACGGCTTGTTAATGCGAAGCAGTTTGAGATAGGCGTCTCTGGCGATGACAAAGGAGGCGCCCATGCCAAACAGAAGTACGCGGTCCGCTTTC
>Ga0256404_1011516_pt1 | contig 11815 bp, 15 predicted proteins | sample RumenRJG_01DNA_FD_185990 | JGI IMG/M metagenome (GOLD analysis project Ga0256404, IMG submission 185990) | Bovine rumen microbial communities from Lethbridge, Alberta, Canada - RJG_01 | ecosystem: Host-associated > Mammals > Digestive system > Stomach > Rumen | place: Canada: Alberta | collected... | reverse complement strand
TTTCCAGCAGATAGTAATCGATATCTTTACTATATCATCTCTGCTAGAAGAAGTCGTTGCAAAAGTAAACTAGACTTTTTTAGCCATTTTCAGTTGTCAAAGTACAGGTTTAGTTTTTCATTCTAGGGCTTTTCTTGTGCTAATTATATTTTATTGTATGTCCAAATAAGTGGATTTCAATCAACTTTTCTTAAATTGTTTTTTAACTTTTTTTGAAAAAGAAAAAAATATTGTAGAAAAATCTCGTTAATATAATAAATTCTTTAAAAAAATTTTTATCGAAATTATAAAGAATATTAAAAGCATAAAGAAATTCTAGTAAATTTTTTTACATTTTCTAATGATTTATAAAAAAAAATGAGATATAATAGTACACATAGAGACAAAACATTACAATAAACATCGCAAATAAAAAGGGAGGGAGTATTTATGGCAGGCGTTATAATCTACACAACAATAGTAACTTTAGTAACTTTGATTTTTCTTTTGATTGGATTAGCTTCTTATCATTCAATTGACCCTGTTACAATCAATTCGGGAGAAACACCACCCAAAAAAGAGGAATTAATCGACGTAAAAGAATGGAATCATGCACACGGACGAGTTTGGTTTATTTTTGCAATTACATTTTTTTTCACTTCACTTATTTTCTTTTTTGGAATCTCACATTTTGCAAGGATTGAACTTCAAGTATTTTTATACTGCTTATTTATTTTTTTAGAAATTATGTGGATAGAAATACAACATGGCAGACTTAAAAAAAAATTGTTATTAAAAAATATAACTGAAAAGGTCAGAGAAAAAGTCAACGAAAAAAAAGTCGAGAAAATCGAGGAAAAACAGATTAGCAAACTTCCATAAAAAGCCAACAACAAAAAAGCATCAAAATCAGACTTTAAAAAGTTCTGTTTTGATGCTTTTTTAATATTTATCTAGTTAATTATTATTGAATTTTTAAACTCTTGTTATTGCTTAATTTTTATTGTTTTTTCCATGGTTTGACGCCATCCATCCAACCATTTTCTTTCCAATAAAGGTAATCTGCATATTCTGGATTAGTTTTACTAATATTTTTTTGAATGTTTTTTACAATAAAAAATTTAATCTTCGCACTGATATTCGTATGCGATGGTTTTGAGTAATCAATCGACTTAATTTTCTCTGCAGTTTTCTTTAAATCTTTTTCAATTTTACTGTGTCTTTTTTCTGAAATTTCATCAAAACCAGCCGAATTCATCAATTTATACTTCCTTATCATAATCGAACTAACGCCCCACCACGATAAACTATCTTTGATATCTTTAGCTGCTTTCGCGCATCCGCCACCCAAGCATTGTGTTATTATCACAGCTCTTTTCCCGAACATTTCTTTTGCGGGTTTATGAATTATCCAACGATAAGCAAAATGATCTAACATGTTTTTTAATGCACCTGTCACATGATATACATACGTAGGACATGTGAAAATTAATAGATCAGCTTTTCTCATAGATTCATCAATTATTTGAACATACTTAGAATCTTTGCATGAGAATTCATTTTTTAAAACGCAATTCAAACATCCCGTGCAAAATGAAGGACAATCTTTTGGTAGATAAAATTCCGTAATATCTGCATAATCTCGTAACTCATTTAATAACATTTCTTTAATCTTGTATGTTGTCCCCTTCTTCGAAGTGCCATTAATCACTGTGATTTTCACTATAACTATACCTCTTTTCATATTTTAAAATTTGGGGGTAATTATCTCTCTACCCTTTTTTCTTTTCACAAACTAGACTTTATTCAATATACCTTCACCTATTTTCATAATTTCATCGTCTAATACTGCAAAAACAATATCAATATCATAATCTATATTATTATTTATAAAATCATTGCATGCACTTATCGCAATTTTCCATGCTTTAGTCATTGCCGTCGAACCTGCTTCACTAAAAATAACTCCACACACTCCTCCGCCTTCCCAAAGACCAGTATTTGCTGCATTTCATTATCCATTAAAATTTTATGATGCATAACGATTATAATAATTGTCTGCACCTTGACGATTTTCATTTACTCCAACCTCTACATAATGCTGATAATATAGAGGTAAATCATTTCCAAATTTTGTTCTAATATCGCTATAACTATTCATGTAAAAATAGACATCAAAATTAGAGCTTGCTCTTCTTCCTTCTTCCATTCCTGTTTCCATGAAATGATCTAAATAAGAACCATCATAATATCCTAATTCTCTTTGTAAATCTCTATTATTATTTCTATAGTATGTAATATTAAAAATAGGATCTAAATAGTTTTCATTTGATGTTGGCGCCTTTACTCTACCTTTCCAAACCGCATATAATTCGTGATTTGAATTATCTACTTTTGTTTTAGCATCACTTACAAGGAAATAATCCACTCCCATTATATTAGCCGAATCATTATCATCCCATGTAGCATCGACGTTATACCATTTGCTTCCAATTCTAACTCGTGTCCATTCATGTCCTGAACCTGTAACACAAACAGATTCGTATCCTAGAGCATTACAAATCATTGCATATGTTTTTGAATAACCTGCACAAACAGTTTTTCCTTCTAAAACTGCACTTACAACACTCTGATCAATCTCACTTTCTTGATAAATTGTGTTTTTATCTAAAATATTTTCTAAACTTCTCATTTTTTGCATAGTTGTTTTTTTCTGGTTTACTGTTTTTATCCAGTTTTCAACTTTGTTCTTTAATTGATTAGCAACTGCTACTCTATTACTTCCTGAAACATATCTTGGATAAATTGTTAATGTGAAAAATGGTTCATAATTTGAAGTAGTTCCATACCAATATTTAACATCTAAAAAGAAGAATTGTGGATTCTCTGCCTCAAAAACATTAAAAACTTCATCTAAATCCTGTGGTTTAATATTTTTATTATAAACAATTTGGCCAATTACGTGATCTCCCTGAATTGTATCATTGCAGTTAATACTAGAGTTGTTTATTAATTCTGTACATCTATTATATAATTTGTTATATAAATCTTTTTCATCAGAAGTTAACTGATTGTAATAATATCTTGCGCTATATTTTCCCCAGTTATAGCTTGCTGCATAAGTTCTCTTTTTGATAGTTTTTTCACCACCAATTAAGTCTCCCTTATTGCTCTTTTCTACGAATTTCTCTTTTAATTTGTGTCCTTCAATTTTCTTTAATCCTGTCTTAGACTTAGCCGGATTTGCTCTTTTTGCATAGACATTGCTGCCACTAAATAACAAGCACATGCAAAATAGCATAAATCCTCCTGTAACAAATTTTGATAAACTAATTTTTTTCATTTTTTTAAGTTTTCTCATCTTTCTAGTCCTTTCTTGAGTCAATTTTTATTTAGTCAGTCAATACTATAACACATTATTAAGATAATTTAAATAAAAAATAATACTATCAGTTTTCTTTAATTAACGTCTTTTTTATTTAATAAAATATTGCCCAAAAATACAGCAATAATTATATAGCATAAAATGTATTTCCATAAATCCGACACAAATCTTTGTTGTGAAAAACAAATATCTACTGCTGAGAAAATATTGTTTTTAACTATTTTATTAATAAGAGGATTTGAAATCTGTGAACCTATTTTTGAAATTAGTATGCCTAAATTTCCTGTAAAAAAAACAAGTTGTATGATTAACGAAATTGTATATTTTTTAGTCAAAATATTTAGAACTATTGCTGTGACAGCAAACACCAAATCAACAACTATAAATACTAAAATCGATTCAGCATTCTCTCGTACACTTATTACACTATTTATTTTATATTTGGCGGCTATTTCTATCACAAGATAGACTACTCCCAATATAAAACTGTACAATATATTTGCAACTATTTTTTCAAAAAATATCATATATTTTGGAATTTGTGACGTAAAGACAATTTTTCTACTTGCTGATATATAATCATGAGCAAAAAGATCACAACTAGTCATCAATAATAATATCTTAAAATATACTCCATATCCCAGTAATAAAATAGTGATACTTTCATTCAATGAAAAATCCATCAAACCTCTCTTGGGAATATTACACTCCATAACTATTACAAGAAGTCCTGTTAAAATATATAAAATCATCATTTTACTTTTTAATAAATGTTTCAAATCTTTTTTCAATATCTCTAACTCTTTATTCATCTTGTTGGTCTCCATTAACTCTAGAAAAGTCGCTTTTTTGTTCAATAATCCATCCTAACAACATATATAACACAGATACTGCCAAGATAACTGCAATATCTACAACATGTATATCCGCAATTCTGATTCTATATGTTAAACGCCACATAGGCATTTTTTCAATTAAATCAATACTTCCCCATAAATCTCTTATAATTACATAAGCGTATGGGAAAACAAGTGTATACAGCGCTACAGATATTAACGTTGATTTATAGTTTAAAAATATAGCCGATAATAAAGCTGATACCTGTGATATATAAAATGCTAAGATAACAAAAAAGATAAATATTCCTACTATATCTGAAACATTTATTTTTTCATTTCCAACAATTGCCCATACTACGTAATACCCAATAGCTATTACCCCCATAAGCACCGATGTCAATTCAACCGCTATAGTTTTACTGATTATAAGGCAAAATGAATTTATATTTGATGTTGCTAATTGTTTATACATACCATTTGAAAATTCGTTTCCAAACATGTATGCTGCCGCAAAAATAATATATATATTACATAATGCAACAAATATTAGAAACGTTCCACTTGCATTTTTATTAGTGCCACATTGTCTTACTATACCACACACAAATACTATAAGCGAAAACAATAAAAAATAAATTGTATTATTTTGTTTTATGTTTTCTTTAAATTTAAAAGTTCCAATAAATAATATTCTGTCCATTTTTATGCTCCCATCACTTTATTGTATTTTTCTTCTAAATTTTCCTTTTTACGATACATTCCTTTAACAAAAATACCTTTACTTATCAGTTTTGGTAGCACTTTTTGTAATTCCTCTTCTTTAATATCAACCTCCACATGATTATTTATAACATTTGCATCAAATCCTAACTCTTTCAATCCTTCTTTTGTCTCTTTTATTTGATCAGTTTCTATTACATATACTGGTAATTCTGTTTCTTCTTTTATACTGTTTTCTTCAAGTACATGCCCCTTCTTTATAAAAACAATTTCATCACATACTATCTCTAATTCGGATAATATATGACTAGATACCAATACTGCCATTCCAAGGGTTTGAGCTGCGTATTTTATTATTTCTCTAACAGCAGGTGTTGCACTTGGATCTAATCCATTTGTTGGCTCATCTAAAATTAATACTTGTGGTTTTCCTAAAAGAGCTATACAAATTCCAAGTTTTTGCTTCATGCCTAATGAATAGTTTTTTGCCTTCTTTTTCAAATTTTCAGTTAAATTTAGCTTGTCTGCATATTCCTCTATTTGAGCTTTAGAATAACTTCCAGATATTTTCGCAGCAAACTTTAAGTTTTCTAGTCCTGTGCTTTCTGAATAAAAGCCTGGACTTTCTATCAAACATCCTATTTCTTTTTTGTTACTTCTAATTTTTCTTACATCTTCACCGTTGAGTAATACTTGACCTGTATAATTACTAATTAACCCGCTTATTATTTTCATAATGGTACTTTTTCCAGCACCATTTGGTCCTACTAATCCTACAACTTTTCCACTTGTCAAGTTAAAACTAACATTCTCTAATGCCATCTCATTTTTATATTTCTTGGAAACGTTTTTTACTTGTAATATTGCTTCTTTATTCATTATGTCATCCTTCCTTGTTGTACAATTCATAGTATTCACCCTTTTTTCTCATTAATTCTTTATGTGTTTCCTCTTCAACAATCTTCTCTCCTTTCATAAAATATATCTTATCACTATCAATTATAGTTGACAATCTATGTGCAACTACTATAGTAGTACACTTCGAAATTTTTTAAATATTCAAAGAATTTTTTTTCGTTCATATGCTCAATAACAATTCGTTCAGGTAAGGATAGTTGTTTAGCCATAAAAACTCCTTTCTGATCAGACAAAGGCATCTTTAATATAAGCCTTTGCAAAAGTAATTGCTAGTTTGCAATCGTAGTTGCAAGCAAAAACAAGCGTTTAAAAATTCATTTAAAGAAAAAATAATAATTTACAAAACTATGAATCACTGGGAAATATTTGTTTGAAAAATGTTTCGTTTTCTTATGGAATAGGAGAAAAAAAAGCACTTGATAATATTTCTTTGGAAATAAATAAGGGAGAAAATGACTGCATTAATCGCTTTAGTTGCCAACGTAACACTCTTTATCCTGAAGTAGGTGTTCACGGTTGTTTTGCAGCAATTGTAAAATGCTTGATTGAAGCGGGGTCTCAGTTACTTTTGCAAACCGACTGTTATGCCACTTATTAGTCATGTCCAGAATTCACGCAAATAATAGCTTTTCTTTTAAAACATACGTCTGTAAGCTCGTATTTTGCCTCATTTTAAGGTTTTAAATCAGGAGTGTCAATAAGGTCTAGCAGTTACTTTTTCATTTAAAGATTATTTTTTTAAGAATTTATATCGATACAATAAATAAATTCAACACTTTTTTGTATTATTGAATTTTAGATTATTGAACATGGATGGGTTTGGATTATTTTCTCTGTAACATTTTTTTCACATCACTTATTTTCTTATTTGTAATTTCTCATTTTGCAAGAGTTGAACTTCAAGTATTTTTATTTTTTGTTTTTATTTTTTCAGAAATAATGTGGATAGAAATACAACATAGAATGCACTTGCTCACATACAAGAGAAAGGGTGGAAATTCCTTTTTCGAGTCAAAGATGCTACTAGTAGAGAAGTACTTTATCTCTTATTCACTATAGAATCTGTAGAAAGAATAAATCTATGTGTGTATCATATCCATCCTATCAATCTATATATCAGTATCAATAAGAAGGTGGTTATTAATGTTTACCTATAAAGAGTTGCATCTCATTGATAAAGGTTATTTCAAGGTACTTAGGTATCCTATGGAGGATAACTATATTGAGTTTCAAAGTAAAAATACAAAGGACAGCTGGATAATACAGAAAAGAAATCCTTTATTATCAGAGTACCCTATCATTCTTTACCATAAGCATCCAGGGCAACGATATTATCATCGCCACTGGCAATGCTATAAGGTAAAACAATGTATTAAATCAATAAAATCACATGATATCTATTCTCTAAAGAATAGGTGGTAATTCATTAGTTCAGGATAGCTTTTTTAATCTCTTGGTAGTTCCAATAGTATTTGCCATCAGTTCCTTTATAATATGCATTTAAATGTGTTCCGGAATATCTAAGACGTTCTGGACATTTACCCTTATACACGGACGTATAGTTATAAAGAACTACAATCTTAAGATTATCGCGTTTGGCTTTTTCACATTCATATTCTATAAAACTGCGCTGGTCTACGGTGTTGCCATGGGTGCATGAGCCAAAATAGGAACTATAATTATTACAATATCTACAAGCACCTTTTGTAAGCTTATCTGTATCCTTTCCAACGATTAAGACAAATGTTTTTGATGCATTTAATCTTTCGGAAAGGGAGCGCTTAATGCTACAGGCTAAGCTTGTATCTCTTGCTTGAGTTAGTTCATGTGCATCGACGAAATTTAGCAATAATCTATCGTCATTATTCCATTTATATAGCTGTGAAATTAAATCTTGATCACCTGTCCAATCGCCAGCTATATATGTTTTGGTACGATACATAGGGGATCTCCTTTCTATAAATTTATTTCCGTAAGCTCATCATGAGGAAAAACAATAAATATAGATCCTTGAATGAGTTGGATGTTACTCAGTAAAGCTTCTTTAATAATGTCATAAGACTCTTGATAAGATAGGCCTGCACGTGAAAGCCCAGTACCTAATAGAGGTAGATATAAGGAATATCCTTGACCATGAGTGTTATGATAATCGATTAGCTTCTTTACTGAATTACCAATGTCTTCAGCTGAACTCTGGGCATTGTTATTTTGGTTAAACTGTGAAATTGCAGTTAGGTAATAAATGCTATTTTTGTCTTCTATTACAGCAATAGTCCCAATGGGATAACACTTAGATTTAGTGTTATCGGATTTGGATGTTGAAGATGGTTTTATACAATCTAGATCAAGACATTGCTGAATGCGTTTATCCAAATCTTTTAAACCCGATTGTTCAGCCCTAGTTAGCCATTGGCCATGGATAGAGGTTGCTGATACTATAGGTTTTGGTTCACCCTCAAATTTTCTTGTGAAGTGTGTTTCAAATGAGGTGTTTACAGGAATGACAATGATGTTTTTGTCTTTTCCTCGATTATCAAAACCAAATTTGAACAAATCTCCCTCAATAACGGTTATGCGATTCTTTCCGCGTTTCCAAACAACAAATGGGTTTTCGTCAATTTTGTTGTTTTCAGAAATAGCAGCACGTAATTCTTGAGTTAGTAGTTTGGCTAGCATATCCCTATCCTTATATAGGATATCACAATTGCAGTCCATTTTATGGGACAGCTTAGACAAAGCATGTTGCAAATCTGGAATTTTTGATTCATCAAGAAAATCATCTATATAATCCATATATTGTAATTCGATTTTTTTATCGATGTCTATTTGGGTTAAAGCTTCTCTTAAAGCTTTGGGAACTTCTTTTTTTTGATTCAGGAGTTCGCTTACACGTCCCTTGTTAAGCCAAAAGGGTTCTCTGTTTTTATTTCTTATGTTTCCAGCATTGACTATGGGTGAAATGAAATCATTAAATATATCTTCATCGGATGCATTAGGGTTCTTACAAAAAGGTTTTATTGTTTTAACTAGAGTTGCTAAGCAAGCCATTAGTTTTGGTTCTCCTTTCTATCGTAACTTAACGTAACTTTATAGTAACCGTGTGGGAACGAGTTATTCTCTCTTCAAACCTAAAATGAAATTACAGAAACCAAGTAGGTTCTGAATTTTAATTTAAGGAGGAAGAATAAATGAATAATTCTTCTACAAATCAAAGTAATGTATCAAGAAGTGGTTTGCAGGACATGTGGAATGCATTCATGGTAGAAGGTGCAAAATTCTCTGTCAATGATATTCCGATGTGTCCTACGACAACTTCAAAAACTCCGTCAAAACTTATTTCTTTTGATGATGCTAAAGCAATTCATAAAAGAGAAATGCAAAGAGGAAACAGAGATTATAAAGTAGATGGCTTTGTTCACTTCTTTATTGATGATCAAAAGTTTGACGGAAAGCGTAGTAGCATATGGTTATATCCAGAGAAATCTTTAGAAATGCTTAAACATTTTTCTGGAATTATAGCTCCTGATTTCTCAACATATGCTGACTTTCCTGAACCACTTAAAAAGTGGAATTACTACCGCATGTGTGCCTTTGGATACTGGGCAGGGATGCAAGGTGTTCCAGTTATTAGTAATTGTCGATGGGGTACAGAAGAAACCTGGTCATATTGTTTCGATGGTAATCCCAGCAACAGTATGCTTGCAATAGGTGTTGTGGCAAGCGGTATTAGGTATCTTGAAAACAGACCGCTGTTTGAACAAGGGTTATTCAAAATGGTCGAGCAGCTACATCCGCACACAATCATTGTTTATGGATCTGCTAACTATGCCTGTTTTGATGAATTAAAAAAACAGGGAATCAAGGTTATCTCTTATCCAAGCAAAACGAGTTTAGCTTTTGCGGAAAGGAGAGCCAATGAGTAAAGCAATTAGCGGAAAATTCGCCGGTACAAAAGGTGAAGGTGCAGCACTTGTTTCTCAATTAGATGCAAGTGGTGTAAAATATAATAAAAAGGACGTTGTAGCAATTACTAAGGATCCTGATGGCAACATAGTATGGCTTGAAAAGGGGCATCTCGGAAATAAACCATCGGGTTTGGCTCATATTATTGAGGAACATGCAGCCGACTTTGAAAATCAAAATATTTCACGAGACGAGATTCCACAGTACATAATGCAAGCTGTAAAGAGTGGAACCATAGTTGGTTATCAAGGCCGTGGAAAAGGACGTCCTATTTATGAATTTATATATGAGGGAAAGACTCGACGAGTAGCAATTTCAATTGGAAGTAATGGCTATATCGTTGGAGCTAATCCTAAATCAATTTAAAAGGAGAAATCACATGAAAAAATTAAAATTATCCCTTGAATATCAATGTTATCCAATTTGGAGTTATGATGAAGACGGTTCTTTAATTGACAATGACTTGCCAGAAGAACTTAGAAACGATGAAGAGCTTGATAATCTGTTGTTAGATATCCAGGAAACTTTTGATGGATTATACATAGATACACCAAGCGAATTTACTTCCAATGATTTTTCCTCAGATGATGAGAAAAAGTCGTTTCAGTCTAAAATAGATAAGGCATTAAATCTATTAATTGATCGATATGGAAGTGAATATGAAATCGAATCAAAGTATCAAAAAAACTCCCGATAAAACAATTATTCTTATGAAATTCTCAATTTATTTATAGCAGCGAAAGCAAGGTAAAGACCATGCTTTCGCTGTTTTTAATTATACTCCCATTTAGAACGAAAGTATATCAGCCATTACATCGCTGATATTTTCATCTGTAGTTGGCTCAGGTGCATCCCATGTTTCGGGACCGGAGGAAACACAAGAAGAAGGATTAGCCTCTGTAGTTCCCTAAACAATGGTGATGCTTCCGCCGAGCCTAGCTACGATTTTGTCTGCTAGTTCATCAAGTGGCAGTTCGTTTGAGGAAAGGTTGTTATGACGCTCTGCAAGTTCATACAGAGCTGTCACAACCATTTCATTGGCACTGCTAAAGCCGTATTCGGCAAAGTTAGAAATTGCCTTTATTGCCACCTGATCTTTGTGTGTATCATAGAATCTGATGGTTTTGGCAAAGGATTTCATTACTTTAGTCCTCCGTTTCTTATCTGGTAGCGGATGAGGTCTTCATAGCCTTTCGCGTTAATGTGAACATCATCAATTACAGTAGCCTTTGGATATTTCTCAGCATCAAGGAAGTTCTTAATGATTGTAGAACCACCACCGATAAAGATAAGCTGAGTTGTATCAAGGTTGAACTGTAGGGCACGAAGCTGTCCCATAATGTCTTCCACATAGGTTTTAAGGTCGTTCTGAACGACTGTAAGATACTTAGGTGGAAGATCAATGCTTGAACCGGTAATCATTACATCTTTAAGTAAGATTTCATCTGCTTCACCGTTAAACTGCTCTCTTAAGTGTTCATTGATTTTGTGCATGCATGTAATGGTTCCAAGAGAAAGGCTCTTGCAGTTACCAGCATCAGCTTTTCTCTCGCGGATAGGCATGATATCAATCGTCCAACTTCCAATGTCGATAACAACAGCAAGTCTGCTGAATTTGTTGATATAATTGACGATTCCGGCATAGCCCTGTGGATATACATTTACACTTAAAAGGTTGATGCTATAGGTTACATCTTCATACTTGAAAACAAGTTTACGATTGCGCTTGTAGTAATCAAGCATAGGTTCTTTTTCTGCTCCCATACGTGTAAGTGGAACACCTACACCAAGATGAATGTCAGCCTGTGTTATGCCCTGCATCTTAAGTTCTTCTGCGATAGCAGCTTCGGTAAGAACAAGCATGTCTTCGTTATTCATTTTAGATTCCTGAATGGTAATCTTAGGATTGCCAACGGAATAAAAGCCCTCATTTGTTTCAACCACCATGCTTGAAATAGGTGGCTTTGTGGAATGCTTAATCACTCCACTAGAAAATACTTTGTGTGATGTC
>Ga0256404_1011515_pt1 | contig 11815 bp, 13 predicted proteins | sample RumenRJG_01DNA_FD_185990 | JGI IMG/M metagenome (GOLD analysis project Ga0256404, IMG submission 185990) | Bovine rumen microbial communities from Lethbridge, Alberta, Canada - RJG_01 | ecosystem: Host-associated > Mammals > Digestive system > Stomach > Rumen | place: Canada: Alberta | collected... | reverse complement strand
TGTCCTGGATAACCAGAACATCCAAAATAGCGTGACCAGATTCCATAATTATGCAACAAACGTATATATTCAGCAGAGCTCTCTGCAGTAATAGCTTCTCTTATTTCTTTAGTCAGCATTTTCCAAACTCCATTCTTTCAAAGGATTGTGTTCATCAACAGCCCATATACCTACTCTTATACCTGCAAGCTTTTTATCAGGCGGTAACCTTCTGCAGATCAAAAACTCAATTAACGAATCATCATCATAAATACCTGCAAGCTTCAGAACATCACATACCGGTTTGGCCATATTGTCTAAATCTCTTTTGCGCTTATCAGGAAAAGTTATTTCCATATACACATAAACCGGCTCATCATAAGGCTTCTGTATCTCATTCTTTATTTTTCTTGCTTCAAGCTCCATCCAGTCACGATATTTAGGAGAATCTTTTATTCCAATGATTCTGCGTGACATATTGATTACATAAGGTATCAGTCTCTGATTAGCTGAAGGCGGTAAGGTCAAATCAATAAGCACCATAGTCCACACTGTCCTTAATCAGCTTGTATTTTGTAAAAATTGACTGAACTCCTTCACTGTATGAATAGCTCTGGCCATAGTTCTGCAAGTAAGTAAGCATCCAGTTTTTAAAATCAGCATAAAAGCTGTTAACCTGAATAGCATAAGCTCTTAATGTATCTTCGTTATAGCCCAAATCACGCATGTATTTGACAGTATTAACGAAACGTTCATCGACTTCTTTTTTCTTGTCTTCAGGAAGAACGTTATCAAACAACATTACTGCAGGAAGCAGATGCTCGTCCCCTGCAGCAATAATCATGTCATACAGATCGTATTCATACAGATGATCTAAGCTGCATAACTCATCAAGGGCAATGAGGCTTTTCAACTTCTCGACTTCCTCATCCCATGCTAAAGGAATAGGCATGTATTTTTTAACAGCCATGCTTTTTAGAGTTGCAATGTACATGGTTGCAATATGCTGCAGTTCCAGATAATCAATCTCTGGCAGATCTTCAGGTCTGTAGTAAATTACAAACTTAGTTCCTGGATATTCTGAATATAGGGTTCCTGGTATTGAGTAAGCACCAAAGACAGTAGCAACATCAGACTTCAGTTCCAGAGCATACTTAACCAGAGCGCCGTTTTTCTTTGGGACTAAAGGCTGAGGACCTAGAACACGTGGCAAAGGTTTGCCTTCAGGAATATTCTTAACTCTGAAAAAGATTTTTCCGCCTTTGCCACCACAGACTGTATAGAACTCCGGAAGAATTTTTTCTGAAGTTAGAAGGTTCATAAAGTTCTTCATAGTCTCATCATCATAAAAATCACAGTCTAAGGCGCATACATGAGAATCAGCTAATCTGAGATTAAGAGAATTACAGCGCCCAGAGGTAATATCTTCATGCGCCCATACTAATAGCTGTTCTTTTGATGGTTCTTTCCATTTTCTGAGACTAGGAGCCTTAAAATGAGAAGGTATGACAGTCCATCCAATTGAAGCTAAACCGTCTGCAGTTCTATGAAGGGCAGAAGTAAGGTCATTATCATTCATTGGTCTTTGAGTTGTAATAAGTTCTCCTGATACTGGATCAACCCCCTGAGCATTTATCAGGATGTCTTTCATGTAAATCATTCTTATCCCCTTATATTGTTTGATTTCTGATTTAAATTCTGGAAGTGCACCGGCTGAATCAGATTTACACCGTTTGCATTTGGATGCATTGAAACACCGCGCTCAAGCAGTACAGTTGGTTCAGCATTTTTTACAATGTTGAAGCCACCGCCTGGAGTTCTGACTGCAGTAAATTCTGCATCACCTGCCTGACAGTAACGGCTTTTAGCAATATCAATTTGGAACCGTTTCAGATCTTTCTGTCCTTCACGTGTCTGTTCTGGAACCATGATTAGAGATAAGGCAACATCATGAACAATACCTGAACCGCCTGCAATGTCATACATGGATGGTCTTGCAGTCTGTCCTGATTTCTGTCTTGAAGGTCTTGATAACTGCACAAAAGCTAATGTAGCCAGATTGTTCTGTTCAGAAAGTCTTACCAGACGTTGCATCATGGCCTTATTACGTTCCCACATTTCCCCTTTGTACTTCATTTCAAGGATCTGAAAATAGTCAATAATCAGCAGATCAAGGCCACCAGAATAAACCAGACGTTTAACCTCATTTTCAACGTCATAAATTGACATACCACGGCCGGCCATAATGGTAAGAGAACAGTTTGCAGTATTCTCTTCAAAAGCCTTCATGTTCTGTTCAATGGCATATCCATTCATGATCTGTTTCTGAGTAATATTCTGATCGGTGCACATCATACGGAATGAGATAGACTGCGCGCTCATTTCTGCAGAGAACATGGCCACCTTCAGACCTGCAAGGGCAGTACGTCTGGCAATCTCACATCCAAGCCACGTTTTACCAGCACCTGAATAGGCACATATAATGGAAGTTTCACCACGTCTGAAGCCGTTGAAACGTTCATCAAAAGCAGAATATCCGGTTGTCACATACAGCTTTTTTCTTGCTGCAGGATTAGACAGTTCAGCAATTTCCTGAGAAGCAGCACGTGCAATTTCCTTTTTTCTGAGAATGTCTTTTTTAAGTTCAAGACTGGTATCACGTTCAATTGAAGTCACCTGCTCTTTAAGCTCAGATAAAGGCTTATTTGCTCTGACACTATCAATAAGAGCCTGAGCGCGCTCAACCATGATTAAACGAATACCCAGATCGCGCATATCCTTGTAATGCTTAATTGCATCATCATAGGAACATGCTGTTGAATTGCTGATAATCTTCTTGATTTCACTTTCTTTGATGTTCTGGTCTTTTGCCCAGGATAAAAAAGTTTTGTAATCCCATCTGTGCGCAAAACAGAATCTTCTGACAGCATCAACAATCTTCTGCTGATCCTGCACAAAGAAACGAATATCAGCGCCAAGATCTGAAAGGAAGATCTGACGTTCTTCATCTTGAAAGGAATACAGTAAAGCACGTATAATATAAGAGCCTTCTGAGGCACATTTATCATAGTCACTCTGCTCTTCTTCTGTTTTTGGTTTAGTGACTGCAGAAGGCGCTTTTTTTATTTCAAGTTTCTTATCAATCTTTTCTGGCTTATCAGTTTCTTTTTTAATTACTCTTCTGTAACCATTGGCCTGAGCTGCAGTGATGATTGCACCAATACCGGCAATATGATTGCCTTTATAGAATTCATTTTTCTCATGCTTTTCGTCTTCCTTTTTGCGGTTAGATGCATGAGATGCCCATGCCTGAGCAATTTTAAATACAGTGTCATTATTAGGGTAATCCTTGCCTAATGCATTGAAGACCATAATCCAGGTATCACGGTTATTTGCATCAAGGTGCCCTAATATCTGTTCCAACTCCTCGTTGGAAGGCAAACTAATTGAAGAAGGCATCAAACATTACTCCTTTTTCGTATAAGCCTTTGTGGAAAGGAATTATTCTTGAAGCAGTCTCTCTGGCTTCCCCAGATAATGATTCAGGATCGACAGACCAGGCATCAAACCATTTCTGTCCCCAGTCAATTTTTCTATCTTCCTCAGAAGGAAAATCACGGTTAGGATCGAAAGGCTGAAATACATCTTCACAATCATCATTGATAGTTTGGTACATGAGGCGGTAAAGGTATCTGCCAAGATCCATATCATGCATGACTGCAGTAAAGTATTGAGGATAGTCAAAGGCAATAGCATCCAGAACTTTAGAAGGACTGTTACGCTGTTTGATAAATTTCTTTAGAACTGGAGAAACAACTTCCCTATCAATGTAAGACTGAACATAGTCAATTGCTTTTGTTCTAAAACCTTTGAAATCATTCTGCACGGCAACATTAAGAAATTTACCCAGAGAAGCCTTCTTAGGGTTCCATCTTTTGAGAAGTGATTCTGCATAGATTGAATAAGCATCATCACCATATTTGCCAATCAGACATAAATCAGCAAGATAAGTGATATTTGTAGCAATCCACTGATGCAGGTTATAGCCTTCTTCATCTAAAGGTTCATTGGTATAAATGCATTGACCGTCTCTATCAACATCCTCTTTAGGATCGAATGAGAAAGGAATAAAAGAAGCTAACTGATTGTTAGTTTCAGGATCACGCATAAAGATCTTTTCAATAGATCCTTCACTTAGATCCTTTAATATCTTTCTATATACTTTTTTTCTATATATATCTATCTCTTCTTTCTTATATTCATACTTATGTGTGATCATTTGGATCACAGAACTATGATCATTTGGATCACTAACTGTGTCACTTTGGATCACCTGATCCGTTGGATCACTGATCTTTTGGATCACAGAACTATGATCATTTAGATCACTGTCATTTTGGATCACGGTTTTATCTTGTTTCTGTTTCAAAGAATCAATACTGAAAAGAACGTTAATCACGCGCCTGCAGCCGTTTTTCTGTTCTACAGAAATAAGCTTTAAGTCTTCCAGTCTTGTTAATGATTTTCTTATTACTGCTGGACCATAGCCCATCTCATACTTAAGAAGAGAATTAGAGATCCTGATCTGCTTATTCTCACAGCGTTTAGAAAGGCCAATAATTCTAAAGAGAATGTACTTAGCACAACCATTTAGTTTTCTAATATCTGGAAGAAGTAAAGCATCAGGAATCACCACAGGATAAACTTCATTATTCATATAGTAGTCACCTTACTTAGCAATTTCTTCTGGTATTTCTTTCCAAATTTTTAAGCGAGGATATTTAAGTATTAAAAATTGTGCTCTATAGAAAGGCATTCCTTTTTTTGACCATAAAGTAACAGCTGGTAAAGACACTTCGCATATTTCAGATAATTGCTTTCTACCTATAGCATCGACAATCATTTTTGATGAACTTTTAGAAAGCTTTTTTGAATTAAGCATCATAACTATTTCCTTCAATATACTTAGCTAATAATTAAGTATTCTTAATTTAGAATATAGCAAACGTAATTTGAAAGCAAGTTATTTAATTTATAAAATTTAATTCAAGTTAATTTATTGTGAAGACGATAGAAAAAATATTAGGAAGATAATTAAGAGAGGCTGTTATGACTGAATTAAAAAATAGGATTCAGAGCGCCATGGATTATGCCCAAATCAATGGAAAAGAATTAAGTGCCATCACAGGACTAACAACTGCAGCAATTAGTCAATACAAAACAGGAAAGATCTTAACTCTTAATGCCATGGCTGCCCAAAAGATTGCAGACGCTCTTGGTGTAAACGTCGAATGGCTTGTCACAGGCGAAGGCAATATGATTAAGACTAACATCATTTCTTTAGATAACGCAGATTCAGATAAGCTTCCTGCAGGCTTCGTTCAAATTCCTGAATATAAGATCTGCTTTGGTGCTGGTGAGGCTGAAGAACCAACTTACGAAGAGATACAAGACTGTGTACCTGCCTATTTTAGATCTACATTCTTTTCTGATAGAGGCATAAATCCTAAGAATTGTAAAAGGTTTAAAGTCATTGGTGACTCTATGATTCCGCTCATCAATAGTGGCGATTATATCACTGTTGACTGCACGCCTAAAGATTATATTGAGAACAACCAAATCTATGCTCTTGTCTTTGATCATTCTCTAAGAATTAAAAGACTGATTAAATCATTTAAAACTCTAACTATACGTTCAGATAATTCAATATATCCTGATGAAGTGCTGACTTTAGAAGAAGCAGCTCAAATGATTCACATCATTGGAAAAGTAATAGAGCGCTCAGGCTCTGTATAAAGCAATTTATTAAGCTATTAAAGAAGGTTGTTACTTAGGTGACAACCTTTTTTTTATTCTCACTTCTTCTTTCTCCTGTCTAAAAAAATCAAAAATTTTGTAAAAAAAATTCAAAGATTTTTCAAAAAGATAATAAATTATTTTTAATTTTTAATTAAATATACTTAATTATTTCTTGACTAATTATTAAAAAAGCTTAATCTATAAATAAAGTGAACTTAATTTTAAATTAAATACATTTTATTGGAGACAACACCATGAAGGAGTTATCAGTAATCATTACACACCTTTTAGGATTTGCAGTCGCAATGTTCATTGTTATTACGTTTTTTGGAGCTGAATCTTTCTTTGCTCTTTTTGATGGATTGTTTTTCTAAGGAGAAATCTCGTGATCGACTTTAATCAGTTTGCTTTAAGTTCTGAAGATTTGCAGTTGCATCAGCAACGTGTAGCACGAATTGAAGCTTCAATTAAACCAGGTATGACACCTTACAAGCTTTGGCAGTATCGCAGAATGGAATCAATTGGCGGTTCAGATATTGGCACCATCATGGGTGTTAACAAATATTCAACACCACATCAGCTTTGGTTAGAAAAGACCGGCCGTGTTGAACCATGGCAGGGAAATGATGCAACACACTGGGGGCAGATGTTAGAACCAGTGATTGCTTCTGAGTATGAAAAGATTTCAGGCATGAAGCTTCTACATTGTGACGGTCTGCAGATTCCTCAGATACCTTACTTAATCGGTTCTCCTGATCGCATTGTGGTTAATCCTGCAGATGAAACTAAGGCAGTGGCCATCTGGGAAGGTAAGACAACTAGAAATAATGTTGCTACAGATGAGATTGATGAGGATGGCCGTGCAGTCATGTTATGGGGCAAAGGTGATGTCTATGATGAAGCTCAGAATCTAGTTCAGGCAGATAACAGAGTTCCTGATTCATACCTTCTGCAGGTTCACGCTTACATGCTGTTAACTGGCATTCCTACAACCAAGTTAAGCTGCTTACTTTCAACTTCAGACTTTAGAACTTACACCATTGATTTCAATGAAGATCTAGCACTTGAAATTCTAAAACAAACACGTGAGTGGTGGATCAGACACATTCTCCATGATGAAGAGCCTCAGCAGACTGAGCGCGATTTAAAACACACTCAGCAGGAGCCTAGCAAGATCGTAGCTTCTGATGAAATCAAATTGAAAATTCAGCAGTACAAGGACCTAAAGAAACAAGCTGATGAACTGGATAAGCAGATTCAGGAAGTAAGAGATCAGATCGTTGGCTTTGTTGGAACCAATGAAGCAATTGTTGACAAGGATATGAAGGTTCTCTGCTCATACAAATATCAGCATGGAAGAAGCTACATAGATAAAGAAAAGTTAATGCTAATTCATCCTGATGCATATCAGCAGTGCTTAGCAGAGTATCAGGGAACTAGAGTTTTACGTTTATCAAGAAAATAAGGAAAAGATATGTTTACTAATTTTACCACCGGCGCTCAGCCAGTTAACCATCAGCCTAATGAAATGGCTAATTTCGGACAGACTAACAACGCATTTCAGCCACAGCTACAGGCACAACCTCAACCACAGGTTCAGCCACAGCTACAGGCACAACCTCAGATTGTGTCTGATGATGAAAAGAAGTTAGATCTTCAATCTCCTTTTGGCAAAGTTAAGAGTGGTTTTGCTTTTAACTCTAAAGCAAATAAGCCTGAGACTGACAACATTGATATGACCTCAGCATCAAACGGCTTTACCAAGCTACCATCTGACTTTGAAGGTGCTCGTGAGTATGCAAAGTACATTTCAAGCTCTCAGTTAGTTCCTGCTGCTATGCGTTCAACTCCTGATTGTGACCGCTCTGCAGATACTTTCTTAATTATTCAAAAAGGCAATCGCTTAGGTCTGCTTCCTGCTGATGCTTTACAGATGATTTACATCTTAGGTGGTCGCACTTCAATGAGCGTTAAGGCTAAAGCCGGTATCTGCAGAAAGTATGGTACATGGACAACTACCTTTGACGGATTGAATGCTACAGCTAAAGTTGAAGGCTATCGCTTTGACCGTCCTCAACAGAAGGAATCATTCACCTATACCGGAACTGATGCTGCTATTGCAGGAAAGATGGAGAAGGATGCAAACGGTCAGTGGGTAGGAACTCAGGCAACCTGGAAGACTATGTGGCCAGATATGTTACGCGCTCGTGCCCTATCTCATTTCTTAGATCAGGTCTTTCCTGATGTGGTTGGTGGCTTCATTGATGAGACATATGACGTAGAGGGAGAGAATGAAACTACAGCAAAAACAGCAACAGACAATAAAGAAAAGACTGAACAGCTAATTAAAAAGACACGCTCAAAGAAGACTGCAACAGCTTCTCAGGAAATGCCTGCATTAGTTGTTAAGCAGGCAGAACCAAAGGTAACTACAGCTCAGAACCCTGACACTGTAGCACCAAATACTAATGATGAACCACCTTTTTAAACACTGATTTATTTGGACTTTAATTTTAATTTTTAACTTTATAAGGAAATAAAAAGATGAATTTAGGATCAATTCAGAACACTCAGTTTCAGAACCCAACTGAAGTATTTGACACTCTAAAAGGCCTGCCTTATGTAGCTAACTCAGGCATCTATGACGGTACTATCGTCACTGCTTTAGCTGGTACAAAACGTGTTAATGGCGTTGAACAGCCATGTGCACGTATTGGCTTTAGGGTAACCACTCAGGAAGGTGATGCTCAGCTCTGGGTATCTTTAGATTTCAGCGGTGATTACGCTTATCACCTGCAGCATCTAGCACTGCTATGCAACTGCATTGATCAACAGGGAAACCTGGTAATCAATGAACATCAGGAACAGAAAAAAGATGGAACCGTTATGGTTGTTTACCCTGATTTAGTTAGCAAGAAGCTGAAGATTGCAGTACGCAGAAGCGGTGAAGCCGATTCCGGTCAGCCATATATCAATTTAGTTGCTCTTTTAGGTCTTGATGGCAGAACTGCACCTGAGACAATCAGCAATCAGCCTGCAACATGGATAAACACCAATCAGAAGCGCTTAATTCCTGAAGGCTATCCATTATTCCATGCAGAGCCTAAAAAGACTGAGCCTAAGACCGCTGCTGTAGGTTATGGCGCTCAGCAGTCATACGGTCAGCCTCAACAGCAGTATGGCCAAGCTCAGCAGGGTTACGGTCAGCAACAGCAACAGCCAGTATCAGGCTATGGTTATGGGGCATAACTAGAGGAGCGCATTAATGATTAAGCCATTCTGTATATATGGGGTGGCTTATCGCTCTAAAGCTGAATTTTGGAAAAGTTTGGGTTACGCATTCAGATCGTTAAATGAAGAGGCAACCACAGCGTGGGTATCTCAGAAGTTAAGAGATAAATCTACAGAAGAAATTCATGAATTTTTAAGCGATAAGCTCAACAAGTTTTTGAAAAAAGAACGCAAAGGGACTATTTGGAATGTTTAAACCTAGATGGTATCAGCAAGAAGCATGTGATGCATTTTGGCAGTTTGTAGAAACAAACCATGATGCAAGTCGTAATCCCGTGCTAGTTCTTCCTACTGGCACCGGTAAGAGCGTGATTATTGCTTACATCATTCAGCATGCTGTAAAGACATGGGACAACATCAGAGTTCTGATGCTTACTCATGTTGGTGAGCTTGTTAAACAGAACGCAGGCAAGTTAAGTTCTATCTGGCCTGAAGCTGATATTGGCATCTGCAGTGCAACTCTAGGTCATAAAGATACTGAGAACTCAATCATCTTCGGTAACGTGCAGTCTGTAGCACCGCTTTTAAAGCGTGATGCTAATGCTTTTGGCATGCGCAATCTGATTGTGATTGATGAGTGTCACATGCTGTCTGAAGACGAAAACTCACAGTACAGACAGGTGATTGCAGCATTAAAGAAACTAAGACCTCAGATGCGTGTTTTAGGTCTGTCAGCAACTCCTTATCGAATGAAAGGCGGTTATCTGACTGAGCAGAAGAATGCAGTCTTTACTGATATTGCTTATGACCTTAACTCACAGTTTGAGCGTTTGATTGAAGAAGGTTATCTGTCACCAGTAACAACAGAGTGGACTAAACCTCATGTTGATCTGTCAGGTGTAGGAACCAGAGCCGGTGATTACAAGCTTGATGAACTGCAGAAGGCATGTGGTGATGAAGCAATGTTGCAGAATGCACTGGTTGAAGTAGTTAAGAGATCTGCAGGTCGCAGGGCATGGATTGTGTTTATAGCAGGTATTGAAAACTGCAATAAATGCGCTCAGATGTTAAGAGATATGAGTATCAATGCTTATGCAGTCAATTCCTCTTTTACTGCAGAAGAAAATACAGAAAAGATTGAAGGCTTCAGAAAAGGAGAAATCAGATGTCTTGTATCTGCAGATCAATTAACTACAGGTTTTGATGTTCCTCAGGTAGATCTGATTGCAATGTTACGTCCTACCAAGTCACCTGGTCTTTACGTTCAGATGGTAGGAAGAGGATTAAGACCTGCAGAGGGTAAAAAGGATTGCCTGGTATTAGACTTTGCAAGAAACATTGAGCGCTTAGGCCCTATCAATGCTCCATTCATACGCGCTCGCAATGATGCAGCAAAGAAATCATCAGACAAGAAGCAGCAGTCACCGGTTAAAGTTTGCCCAGGATGTAACAAATACATTCCAGTTCAGGCTACAGAGTGCCCTCATTGTGGCCAGAAGCTAGAAAGAAATCTTGAACTGGAACTAAAGGCAGGAGTTCTGATTGAAAGAACCTTTGGCCATCAGGCAAAAGCAGGCAGAAAGATTGCCACAGTAATTTCAGTAGATTACACAAAGTATAAAAGCGCATCAGGAAATGTATCTTTTTGCGCTGTTTACACCTGCATAGTTGCTGGTAAGAAGAGAACACTGAAGAAATGGTTCACATTCAATCAGAAATCAACCTCTATTGGATATAAGGAAGCGGTTAAGGCATGGAGAGAATTAAGCAGCAATCCATATAGAGTGGTTCCTGCATCAGTAGATGAAGCATATCAGAGGGCAAATGAATTAAAGAAACCTCTGGGCCTAGAGTTCATACCAAGAAACTTCTATTTTGGCAGCAAATTTGACGAAATCACTGAATTTTTATTTAACGAAACAACTGAAACGACAACTGCAAGGAGATCATAAGAATGATTATTTCACCTCAGGAATTAAAAGCCATTTTAACTTTTACTTCAAACAACAAAAAGGCACATGAATTTCTGCAGACAGTTTATGTTGATTGCCAGAACTCAAGACTGATTGCAACTGATGGTTTTAGTTTGGTTGTATTTAAGTCTAAAGATGATAAAGACCTGCAGACTGTTGTTAAAGCAGCACCTTCATACTATGTAAACAAATCAATGATGAAGTGGTGCAGTTCCAATGAATTTAATCTGCATATTGACCTAATCACCGGCAAGGTAGCTGATGTTGATACTGGAGTTCTGATCGGTAACTCAATCAACATTAAAGATCGTGAATCTTATGCCCCTTATCCTGCAGATATAGACCAAGTGATCACGCGCTCAGACATTCTTGCAACCAATTGCATTTACTCATTAAAAGGCTTTGAGAAGATGCGTAAGTTAATCAGTATCTACTCATCTGAGGCAGAGCGCTTCTTATCTCTGCAGTCACGCAATTCAGATTTTATCTGCTTCAAGATTGAATCCAATAAGGCGGTTATCTGGTTTGCCATTGCTGCAGAGACTGAAGAAGGAGAACCACGTTTAATCATTGAAAGAACCTAATTCTAGTTTGTAGTTGACAATGACATTGGTGGAGCTAACCACTCCACCCTTTTTTGAAAGGAATAACCATGGAAGAATTAGCACTCATAACAAGGAAGGATGTTATAGCTCTACTAGGCTTTAAGTCTATTCATGGCTTTAACAATTTTCTAAAAAAACACCCTGACTTCCCAAAGCCAGTTGATAGAGATAACAGCTTTTCTGGACGAGTATGTTTCTTTAAAAAAGAGATAGAACAGTACTTAACAA
>Ga0256404_1011514_pt1 | contig 11816 bp, 8 predicted proteins | sample RumenRJG_01DNA_FD_185990 | JGI IMG/M metagenome (GOLD analysis project Ga0256404, IMG submission 185990) | Bovine rumen microbial communities from Lethbridge, Alberta, Canada - RJG_01 | ecosystem: Host-associated > Mammals > Digestive system > Stomach > Rumen | place: Canada: Alberta | collected... | reverse complement strand
TGCCGTCTCCTTCACCGCGGCGTACTCAGCGAAGGCTCCGATCTTCTTCAGCGGCATTCTCCCATACACACGGTCACCTGGTTTAAAGCGAGCAGCATTTGAGTAGGAGTTTTGTGTCCTTATTCGTCAGTATCATCGGGGGTACTCTGGATGAATGCCACCATAATACTGATGATATCCCAGCAATATTTCCAGTAGATTTTTCCAACCTGATAGCCAATCCAAACTATAATCAATCCTGTTAGTATGAATAAAATTCCCATAACAATAGCTGCAATCAGCCAGTACACAATCCCGGAAATGACACTGTTTGAGATTCCATCGCTTAACTGTCCGAAAGAATCTGCACCTGTCACAAATTCTTGAAACAGGCTTACCATTCCTTTTCCTATCGTACCGAAAAAAGTGATGCAGTCATTAAGGAAAACTGGAGAGAGGATAGCAGTAAACAGTGTGGTGGTATTTATAGATAGTGATCTGTATCTGAACCCTAGCAGATGCCATTGCAACAGTAAACTAGACTTTTTAAGCGATTTTCAGTTGTCAAAGAACAGGTTTAATTTTTCATTCTAAGTATCATTAAATATATTTGGTATTAGAGAAGAATCTTATATCCGTTGGTTATAAACAGCGGGATCTGCTCCAGCGGCGTGTTCACGCAGATCCGGACGCCTCCTTCGATTGTTTCTCCTGTCCAGGCGTTGGTCCAGGTGCTTCCCTTCGGGAGGTAGACTTCTCTCTCGGATTGCCTGCTCTCTGTCACCGGTGCCACCAGGATATCCGGGCCAAACATGTACTCATCTTCGATATCCCACGAGGCGGTATCTTCCGGATAATCGTAGAACAGCGGCCGCATGACCGGCGTCCCTTTCTCATGTGCCTGACGCATCAGGTCACGGACGTAGGGGCGCATATTTTCACGGATCCGGATATAGCGCTCCAGGATCTTCTCCACATCTTTGCCATAGCTCCAAATCTCATTCGGTGCTCCGGACACACAGGCAGCTCCGCCGGTGGTGCCGTACTGCGGCTGATAGGGCATCCGGTATCCATGAAGACGCATGACCGGGCAGAAGGCTCCGTACTCAAACCACCGCACCAACAGTTCATGGAATGCGGGATCGGTGCTGTCTCCTCCGAAGAATCCGCCGATGTCCGTCGTCCACCAGGGGATTCCGGCGATCGCCATATTCAGGCCGGCCTTGATCTGACAGCGCATGCTCGGGAAACTGGACTGGATGTCGCCGGACCACACGAGAGCGCCGTAACGCTGGCTGCCTGCCCACGCACAGCGAAGAAGATTGACGATATTCTCCATCCCTTCGTTTTTCATCCCGTCGAAGAAGCCCTTCGCGTACATCACAGGGTAGATATTCCCGACTTCCAGGTTGGTTCCCCTGAAATAGCGGTAGTTCTCAAAATCATAGACCGTATACTCCGGTTCCGCCTCGTCCAGCCAGAAGATCCGGACCCCTTTATCGAAGTAGTTCTGTCTGATCTTGTCCCAGACATATTCCCTTGCTTCCGGATTGGTGGCGTCAAAATGAACTGTATTTCCCATATACAGGCTGTCGATCCGAACGCCCTTCTCTACTCTCGTGAGAAGGCCGCGGGATTTCATTTCCTCGTAGTTCTCACTCAGGAAATCAACCATGGGCCAGACGGAAACCATCAGCTCGATCCCCATCTCTTTGAGTTCACGGATCATAGCGTCCGGATCTGGCCAGTAGGTCTCGTCGAATCTCCAGTCTCCCTGTTTGGGCCAGTGGAAAAAGTCCGCTACGATGACATCCAGCGGGATATTTCTTCTCTTGTATTCCCTGGCCACTTCCAGCAGTTCCTCCTGCGTCTGGTAACGCAGCTTGCACTGCCAGAAGCCCAGTCCGTACTCCGGCATCATGGGGACTGTTCCCGTCACCCCTGCATAGGCTTCCTCGATCATGGCAGGTGTGTCGCCCGCACAGATCCAGTAGTCCAGTTTTTTCGTGGAATACGCCTCCCAGGTTGTCAGGTTCTTTGCGAAATTCACTCTGCCGATCGCGGGATTGTTCCAGAGGAAACCATATCCGAGTGAAGAGAACATAAACGGAACGCTGGCCTGGGAATTGCGGTGAGCCAGTTCCAGATCCGCCCCCTTCAGGTTCAGAAAGTTCTGCTGATACTGTCCCATCCCGAAGATCTTCTCTGAAGGATCAGACTCAAACCGCATGATGAGATGATACTGTCCACCGATCAGCGGCTTGAACTCTCTGGCTTCTATCAGCAGCGAACTGGTGGTGGAGGCAAACATATCCTCCCGGTTGCGGAGGAATTCTTCCAGCAGCAGTTTCCCATCCTGATTATAGAAAGAGATCTTGCCGATATTATTGATGACAGCCGTCAGCTTTCCGTTCCGGATTCTTGCTTCATATTCACTGATATCGATCTGCACATCCACGGGATACGCTGGTTTGACAGTCAGCGCCCAATCCTCCGGATCCAATACTGCAGACTTTGACGCGCGCACACGCAGTGCATTCTCGCCCCAGGGCGTGATCCATAGCCGTTCCGCGTCGTACCTGTACAGCAGGCTTCCGTCCTTCTCCTCAAAATATCCTATCAGAAAACAGCTATCGGCTCGAAAATCACCCTTGTTTTCGTTGTTATCTTTATTCTCTGCCATAGTATTCCTCCCCATGACAATCATATTAATATCACACCGTCCGTACCCACACGCTCATTTCATTGCTTCCGCGATTGGCCCATGTATAGTATGGAATGAAACTGAGGCGGACATTTTCTTCCTGCGGTTCAGTTTCATCTGCCGGCCGATACAGGCTCTGGCCATCCTCCGGCTCCCGGATCCTCCGCCCGTCAGCAGTGATCCTGATAATATGTCCGAGTTCCCCGTCTTCAGTTTCTCCTTCCGTCTTCCCTGCAGGATCGACGGACAGAAGATGCAGGTTCTTCCCGTTATCCACTTCTTCCAGGCAGTAGACGACAGGGCCTCTGGTCAGGGCAACTTTCCCGACGTCATCCCTCACACGGGGATCTGCTCTCCAGAAACGCGGTTCCATGCAGAGAATCAGGATGATCTCATGCTCTCCGGTCAGGTTCCTGAGGTAGAAGTAACCGTTCTTGTAAACGCCTGAACTGCAGCCAGCTTCGTTCCCGTCCATGGTCACTTCATATGTCCTGGACCATCCCGGGATCCTGAGTCCCAGGTCAAATGGGTGATCCTGCTGCGCGCTTACCTGAATGCGGATGGTTCCGCTCTCTGGATAATCCGTCTGCTGTGTGATCTTCACACTCCCGCCGGATACAGTCAGGTCTGCAGTGCTGCTGATATAGAGGTTCACCAGGCACTGGTTTTCTTTCACCGTGTAGATATACCGGTCGACGGAAGCGAGAAGCCTTGCCAGGTTGGGCGGACAGCATGCGCAGCCGAGCCACTCCGGGCGGACCGGTTTTACATGGCTCTTGCCGGGATCCAGCTGTGATGCAGCGGGATTTACCTCCAGCGGGTTCACATAGAAGAAATGTTTCCCATCGAGGGCGGTGCCGGAAAGCACCGTATTGTACAGAGCACGCTCCATCACATCTCCATATTCGCCGACACTTTCATTTCGCAGCATCTGCGCTGCAAAGAAAATGAGTCCCACTGACGCGCAGGTCTCGCAGTACATGGTATCGTTCGGCAGGTCATAATCGAAGGTGAACGCCTCTCCGTGCACGGTAGATCCGATGCCGCCGGTAATGTACATCCTGCGGTCCACGATGTTTCTCCAGATCCTTCTGCATGCATCGAGCATGTCCTGATCTCCGGAAGACGCCGCGACATCCGCCATGGCCGTACACAGATAGACCAGCCGCACAGCATGCCCCTCCGCTGTATCCTGTTCTACGGGCGGTTTATGCACCTGAAAATACCGGCGGGTGAGCTGATCCATCCCGCCGATGACCGGCTTTTTGCCCGGGTCGGTTTTCTTCTGATCTCCAAAGAAGTCTTCATCCGTTCCTCGTATCCTGAGGAAATAATTGCTGAGGCGCAGATACCTCTCCTCGCCGGTCAGATGGTACAGTTTCATAAGACCGATCTCGATCTCCTCGTGCCCGTCATAGCCGAACTCCCCGTCCGGTCCCAGCGCCTTCTCGATATGTTCTGCCAGTTTCATGGCCGTATCCAGCACCTTCTGATTACCGACAGCCTCATAGTAAGCAGCGGCCGCCTCCATGAAATGACCGGCGCAGTAGAGTTCATGGCTGTTCATCAGGCTCTTGAACTTCCGGTACGGCTCCTCGATGGTGAAATAAGTTCCCAGATAACCGTCGTCCTCCTGCGCCTGTGCTATGAGGTCCACCACACTGTCCGCCATCTTTTTCAGGGATTCATCCGGCTCTTCCATGAGGGAGTAGGCGACTGCCTCCAGCCATTTGTAGACATCGCTGTCCTGGAACACCCATCCATAGTGGTGGCCTTCGTGGATGCCGGCTGCGATCCGGAAGTTCTCCAGCGCATGGCTCTTCTCGTTCGGTATGGACGAGTCGTTTCTCTCCCGCTCGATATTTACATCGATCTCATCATTCAGGACTTTCCACTGATAGGGAATCATCTCACGCCGGACTACGCTGCGGTAGCGCAGCCAGAAGGGATCAGTGATAACAGTTTTTCCGGTTTTCATTTTGTCCCTCACACTCTTTTATAATTGGTTAATCATGAACATCCCGGCAAAGCCTAGTTTATTACACGAATGCCGGCTGTTTCCAGCCGGCATTTCCTGTGGCTGCCTCAAGGCTGCCTGTTTATCTTTTTCTTTGTTTCCAGTTATCCGATGATGCCGTCAATCGTTGCCTGTGCTTCTGCTGCTGCATCTTTCGGAGCGCTCTCACCGGTGATGACCTTATTGAAGGCAAGTGAGATTGCATCAGAGATGCTCGGCCATTCCGGCAGCGGGCCTCTTGCATGAGCGTACTGCATCTCATCTACGAAGACCTGGTATACTTCGTCACCCTCAAACTGATCCTTGGCAATGGTGGAGTCAGCTGAGATATAGCCCATTGCATTCATCATGTACAGGCAGGTTTCTGGTGTGGTTGCGAACTCGAGGAACTTCACTGCTGCATCTTCATTGCCGCCTGCGATCACCGCATAGTTCTCGCCGCCAAGGCCGGATGCCTGCTCTTTATCCTGCGGGATCGGTGCTACGTTCCAGTTCAAATCCGGAACTTCTTCACGCATAGTCGGGACCTGCCAGGTTCCGTTGATCATCATTGCCAGGTTTCCGGCGATGAACTGATGCATCGTGTCGCCCTGTGTCCAGTTGATCGCTTCCTTCGTCATAGCTCCGGAATCAACCAGTTCCTTCTCAAAGTTCAGAGCCTTAATGCCGCCTTCGGAATTGATCTCGTAAGAGGTTGCGCCTGTGGACCATACCCACGGAAGGAAGTTGAATGTTCCCTCTTCATTCTGCAGTGCGCAGTGAGCGAATCCGAATACAGAATCTGTTGTTGTTGCCTTTGCTACCTCAAGAAGCTCGTCCCAGGTCGTGGGAACTTCGCATCCTGCTTTCTTCAGCATGTCTTCATTATAGAACAGTACCAGATCATTGCTTCCGAACGGAACGCCGTACAGTTTTTCATCCAGTGTGCAGGAGTTTACAGGCCCCTCATAGTAGCTGCTGACATCGAACTTGTCTGTTATATCTGCGAAGATTCCCATGGCTGCATAGGCTGCGTGGTCCGGGTTGTCAAGGATGACCAGATCTGGCAGATCGTCCGCAGACGCTCCGATGGAGAGCTGTTTCTTGAAATCCGCGAACGGCACATATTTTGCCTCTACGGTGATGCTGTCCTGAGAACCATTGAACTCTTCAATAATGTGGTTCAGCGCTTTCTGGTGGCCTTCTGTCTCCCAGTAATACCAGATCGTAACATCCCCGCTTGCTTCCTCTGCATATGCTGCGGTTCCCAGCATGGAGCAGGCAAGGCCTGCTGTCAAAAGTAACGAAATGAGTTTCTTCATGGCGATTCCCTCCCAAAAAATAAGTTTTGCTGTGTCTGTATTACAGGAACCACTTCGTACCTCCTGTAACCGTTATGTGCATTATAGGATGGACCTCATTTTTAGAAACTGGGTGAAATCTGAAAAAGGGGGGACGTTTCTAACCTTGTTTGAATATTCATATTTTTCATTCATCTGCCTCAGGGAATTCCATTTCTACAGTTGTGCCTTCGCCCAGATGGCTGTCGATCTTCAGGATCCCCCGGCCATCTGTATACATGTCAAACCGCAGGATCGCGTTTTCAAGCCCGATATGTCCCTTCTCATCCTCAGGCGCAGACTCTCCTCTCATGATCCTGTCAACCACGGAAGTGTCAAACCCGGCGCCGTTGTCCGTGATCCGTATCTTCAGTCTGCCCTCCTCCTGGCTGAACACAATCTCCAGCAGGTACTCCTCCTGCGCATAGCGGAAGCCGTGAAGGATCGCATTTTCCACAAACGGCTGAAGCAGGAGTTTGTGAATCTTCCAGTCCTGGACTTCCGGGCTTACATGGATGTCACAGTGGAACTTGTTCTTCATCCGGTACTGCTGCAGGTAGACATAACGCTTCAGCCATTCCACTTCATCCCGCACCATAACTTCCCCGTCATAGTCGGATATGGCGTAGCGCAGGATGAACGCAAGGGAATTGATAGCGTTGCTGATGTCATACTCTTCCCGGTCGATCGCCATCCAGTTGATGGTGTCCAGCGTATTATACAGGAAATGGGGATTGATCTGAGCCTCCAGCGCCTTCAGCTCCGCTTTCTGGCGGTTCTGCGCAGCCTCTTTCTCCTTCTGCCTGGAGACACTCAGCTTCCGAAGAGTGTCATTGAATTCATTTGCAACCGTCTCGATCTCTATAGGAAGGGATTCCTCGATGGGGATCTGCACCGACAGATCTCCGGATCCTGCTTCCTTCATCGCGTCCGTCACCGTGTGCACGGAGGAGACCAGTTTGTCAGTCTGCCTGCGCAGCAGGTAAATGGTGATCCCAAGGAGCAGCAGCCAGACGGCTCCGATGATCAGCAGGCTCCTGCGTACTTCCTGCCAGAAGTTCAGGCGGTTGATGGCGTTGACGATCACCCATTCCAGTTTCCTGTCCGTGAATGTATATACATCGTACTGTGCAGGGGACTTGATCTCTCTCTCCTTCAGAAACGTCCGTATCTCGTCGGCCAGTGCCTTTTCATCCTGCATGCCGGAGCTGCCTGAGAGAGTCTCCCCGATCCAGCTCTCATCCAGACCGGATATGATACGGCCGTTCTGGTCGATGAGAAGGTTGCAGCTCCGGCCTTCCTGTTCTTCCTCTTCCATATAAAGAACACTGTGCAGGAGATCCTCATCCAGGCTGACGACCACAATCCCACACTGCTTCTTCAGGTCGCGGTAATCGATGATCCTGTGGGCGATGTGGAACAGATAATGATCTTCCCCGGCGAAATTGGTAGCATATTCCGTGGGGAAGATATAGTAATCATTTTCCCGGGAAACTGTGTCATAGAGAGTTTTCTGATCCAGATGGAACTGGCTCAGCCACGGATTCTCGTAGGTCGCGGCATTCAGCGTATGGGTGGTGACCATCCTGCCGCTGTCGGAGATCACAGTGATCGCGCCGATGCCAGCCTTGGAATAAAGAAGTGCATTCATATAACGGCGCAGCTGATTGGTGGTCACAGCTTCATCTTCGCCCTCGTTCAGGCTTTCCATCCATCCGACCACATCATCGACCGTATAGATCTGGTACACCAGGTCCTTATACGAATCAAGAAGCAGATTCATGTTGTCATCAATCTGCTTCAGGTTCTGCTGCGTCAGAGTCCTCGTATTCTCTCTGATCAGGCGGATCGTATTATAGGACAGAAAGATACCCACAAACAGCAACGGAACCGTTGATGTCAGGATAAAGATACTGATCAGCCTGTTTCTCAGACTCTGTTTCGCCATAAAGATATTCATTCTGTTATACTAACCCTTCACGGCCCCGTTTGTCATTCCCGCAATGATATATTTTTGCATAAAGATGAAAATGACTGCGACCGGAATGATGGTTACGATAGCGAAGGCGGACAGGTAACTCCATTTCGTGCCGTACTGCCCCATGAAGTTGAAGATCCCGGCCGTGATCGGACGCTTCTGCTGATCCAGGATAAACGTCATGCCATAGGCCAAGTCGCCCCACGCGTACAGGAAGGAGAATACGGCGCACACGATGATACCGGGTTTTGCCACCGGCACCAGGATCCGCATGAACGCACCAAATCTTGTACATCCGTCGATATATGCCGCCTCTTCCAGTTCCTTCGGGATCGATGCGAAATAATTCTTCAGGATCAGTATGGAAAATGGGATCCCGATGGTCGTATCCGCAAGGATCGCCGACCACCAGGTATTATAAACATGCATTCCCTTGAACATGATGAACATGGGCGTGAGCAGCACGGACACCGGAAGCATCTGGGTGACCAGGAAGAACAGCAGCATGACTTTCCTACCCTTAAAACGGTACTTGGCAATGGCGTACGACGCCGGCACTGCCAGTACAACAGCGATCAGCATGGAACTCAGGGAGATCAGGAAGCTGTTCGCAAATGAACGGAACATGTTGAAGTCTCCGGTCTCCACCTGCGCTGCATAGGACTGCGTGTTCAGGACGTGCGGATAGAATGTCGGCGGATTCCGGAATATCTCCTGCTCCGTCTTCAGGGAAGTGTTCAGTGTCCAGAACAGCGGGAACAGCAGGAAACACAGTACCAGAACGGAAACGATACAGAGGATCACATTTTTCCTGCCGGTAATCTTTTTCTCTTCTCCCATTTCCTCAGTCCTCCTCTCCCTGCATGGTGATCCTCAGGTAGATGATGCCGACCATCAGAAGGATCAGGAGCAGTACATTCGCTACTGCCGAACCGATGCTGTAATTAAACAGTTCAAATGACTGTTTGTAGGAATATGTTGACAAAAGGTGGGTGGAATTGACCGGTCCGCCGCTTGTCATGACATAGACCAGGTCGTAGACCTTGAATGTGTAGATGAACCCCAGTACCAGAACCGATTCGATCGTGGGGCGCAGAAGCGGCAGTGTGATTCGCCAGAAACTCTGGCTGGCGCTCGCGCCGTCGATTGCCGCACTCTCATACAGTTCCTTGGGGATGGTAGTCAGCCCGGTGGACAGCAGGATCGTGTTAAACGGGATCCCGATCCAGACATTCGCGATAATGACCACCAGCATTGCCGTCTTCGAACTGGTCAGCCAGTCAATATTCTGGGAGATCAGATGCACGGATCTCAGGATGTAATTCACCACACCGATATCCGTCGCAAACAGAAGTTTGAAGATCAGAGCTGTGACCGTCATCGGGATCATCCAAGGGATCATGAGGATCCCGCGCACCGTTCTGGCGAAGCTGAAATTCTTATTCAGGAACAGTGCTAGGATAAATCCAATCAGAAACTGGAATACCAGGCAGGATACCGTGAAGAGCAGAGTGTTGCCGAGAGACTTCAAAAACACGTCATCGTGGAACAGCTTTATGTAGTTGGCTATTCCGATAAAATGTTTCTCTCCTCTTGACAGATTCGCCACCGTCACATCCTGCAGGCTCAGCAGAAGGTTGCTGATAATGGGATACCCCACAAAGACCAGCATATAGACGCATGCCGGCAGAGCAAACAGGAGCCCTGCATTCTCATGCCGGAAGAATCGTTTTAACACACGCATAGTAAAACCCCCTTTTGCGATCTCTCTTGCAGAAAGTATAGAACGTCAGCGTCAACTTCTAAATGTGAGAAATCTTTAAAAAGGGGGAATTACCTAATCTGTATTGATTTTATTTTACATTTCTACGGTACTCGACGGGAAGCTGCCCCGTGATCTCCTTGAAGACCCTGCTGAAATATTTGGGATCCGAATAACCGACCTTCTCCGCCACCTCGTACAGTTTCAGGTTCGTTCCCACCAGCAGCTCCTTCGCCTTCGAGATCCGGTAGTTCTTGACATAATTGCTGAAAGTGGTACCCGTCTCCCTGTGGAACAGCGTCCCCAGATACTCCGGCGTCATATCCAGTTTTCTGGAGATCTCATCCAGCATGATCCCCGTCTGATAGAACTCATGGATCATACTCTTCATTCTCTTTACTGTCAGATGGGTGGTATCCGTATCCTGTGTGCCGGTAAGTTTTTCCAGTACGAGCGAAGAAGCGTCTGTCAGTTCCTCCCGCAGTTTCGCATTCATGATCCGGCTCAGCAGTTCCTGCTGGTTGATCTGGCTGACTTGAACCTTCCCCACTTCTTTCGCTATGGCGATGATATTCCACAGAAAACGAACATAGCTTTCCTTGATCTCTTTGGGCGCATAGATCTTTCCGTCGCGAAATGAACTATGGAACTCTTTCATCAATTCCTGTTCCCTTGCCTGATCGTCAGAGCATATGGCCGTCCGCATCTGCATCTCCAGGTCAATGGGATAATTGCAGGACGCGGTCTGGACATTCTTGATCTGCGGGTAGCAGATCAGCACCTTATTGTCCATGGAGATATTCCAGTCCAGATACGGATACAAAAGAGAGAACCCTTCTCCCAGTGCATTCAGATCATCCACCTCGACCCAGCCTGCAGCCATCTTCTTCGGACTTCGCTGCAGGATCTGCTGCTGCATCCATCTCTCCAGATCCTTCAGGTCCCGGTATCCCCTGACTACCACAGTGACAGTATTCCGATAAACCAGGTCCGGATAATAGCAGTCCAGCCCCGGATAAGAACTGAACACATGCCGGATGTACCTTCGCGTATCCTCTGAACTCACATCACCGCCGTGGTAAGCACACAGAAGACTCATTTTCTCATGACAGTCGATATGATACCTGCTTTCAAGATAGGCTTCCGTCTGCTCATCAACCGTCAGCTTCCCGGAGAGCACAGAGAAAAAGATCTGCTCGGGAGTACCTATTTGCTCCGGCTTCTCCAGGCGTTCCTTCTCGATCTGGAATGTAACATTCTCCAGCGACTGCACCAGCTCATTGTAGGCAATGGGCTTCAGAAGATATTCCGTCACCCCCAGCTTCATCGCAGATCTGGCATACTCAAACTCCGAGAACGCACTCAGCACGATCGCCTTCGTATGAATGCCGGCCTGCACCATCTGCTCCAGCATCTCCAGTCCATCCATATCCGGCATCCGGATATCCGTGATCACAATATCCGGTTTCAGCTGAAAGATCGCCTGCAGCCCTTCCACACCGTTCCCGGCTTCCATGACCACATCATATCTGCCGCCGGAACGGGACAGCAGCTTCCCCAGACCTTCCCGGATGCGGATTTCATCTTCCACAATCAGGACTTTTAGAACATTTTCTTTCATGATCATCAATTCCCTGTCATCGAGTTATCTTATAGGAATCAGCCTGTGTTTTATGGTAAAACAATTATATGAATTGGGGGCGGACATTTTCTTGGAGTGTCTAAGTAGCAATTCCAAGACTACGTCTGTACTCCAAAGGGCTTATGTTACCGAGTGATACCTTGATCCGTTTTTCATTATTCCAAACGAGGTAATCATTTAAGATACTCATGAATTCTGGCAGGGTGATATTTTCCCATTTCCGGCTATAAAACATTTCGTTCTTTAGTCTGCCAAACAATCCTTCACAAGCTGAATTATCAGGAGAGCGCCCTTTCTTTGACATGGATCGTTTAAGACCTGCTCTGTTCATGCGTTCAATCCATCCCGGCCAACGATAGTGGCAGCCTCGATCACTGTGGATCAGAGGATACTCTTCCTTGGATAAAGTAGCAAT
>Ga0256404_1011513_pt1 | contig 11817 bp, 9 predicted proteins | sample RumenRJG_01DNA_FD_185990 | JGI IMG/M metagenome (GOLD analysis project Ga0256404, IMG submission 185990) | Bovine rumen microbial communities from Lethbridge, Alberta, Canada - RJG_01 | ecosystem: Host-associated > Mammals > Digestive system > Stomach > Rumen | place: Canada: Alberta | collected... | reverse complement strand
TTATGTTGTTGTGATTCTCTCCCTGGTTTCTACTGAAAATTCCCATACGGTCATCCCCCACACCGCGCCAAAACAGATCATCCTGTTTCTCTATTTCCTTATGTTTCCCCTCATAAAGGCATCTTGCTAATTATCTGAGGTTTCCTACTCTCTCGAACACCATATCGCCAGTCGTTTTTCTATCAGTAAAGTATGTTCCAATAAGCTTACCTCTACTATCACAATTAAGCATTGCCGTTCCATAGTGAATTTCGCTACGATTACGGACGCTTGCCATAGGTGTATTTAAATAGCAATATATAAGTTGTTTTTCTCCGTGTATTTCATCGATAGATGCAGTTACAGAGCCACTAATACTTTCGTCTGTCTTCATTGTAATTGATAGTTTTAATAACGTTTGTTTAATCTCAAGCTTTGCCTCACGTTTTTTTCCATCCCAGCTTGAAACGATACTTCCTTCATATTTTCCTTTAATAACAGGGACATTTGCAGACTTATCAAAGGTCCAAAGAATGCGTTCATATAACGCAGCAATTACTGTAGTAATTGAAATTGCTTCCCCGATTAGACTAAATATCAAGTATACTGAAAAAGCATCTCTAATCTCTGAAAATGAAATTGCACAGCGTATTACAAATATAATTCCAAAAGCCCACAGTATTTTCTTAGTAAGTGCTGATACTCTTTCCGACATTTTCTCCCTTTTATTCATAAGTATAGAATACAGCCAAGCAATCTATGAAATCAGTCATATTTCTCTTATTCGTTTCTAAAGGGAATAGTTTTTTTATTCCATTAGCCTCATAATATTCATTAAAATCGTCATAATGGTTCCTAATATACGATATTAACTCGCTGAACAAGAATACTTTCCTGTACTCACCATATTCCAAATAAAAATCATCTGGAATATTCCAAAGCAGAGACTCTAACTCAAACGAGCTTACCTTGTCAGCCTCTGAATAATGCTCCTGCATTATATAACGCATCTTTTTTAATACACGGACCATTTTCTTGTAATGGTGATGCGTTTTTGCATTCTTTTGTCTTCCATTATAGATATGTTGCTCGGGATAATTGATAATCGCACCTGTATTATCATCCGGAAATATCAGTATACCTCCGACGAAATTAGACGCATCTTTATTATAGTCACGAGAATAATCCCTATATCTAAGACTTGGTACAGTATCAGCGTCCTTCCGATATGTATTCCCGTGGACCTTAATTGACTTATTTTTTCTCTCTACATCACTCCCAAATTTTTGTTTTAAGCACTCTTGAACCTCATCTTTGAAAGATTTTGTTGAGGGTGGTGCTATTGTAAATCCATAATCCGCATCTGATTGTGGATAATATTGGCCTGTGCGATAGTGCGTTCTAAAAACCTCTTCCTGCACAACAGCAATATCTACATCACTTTGAGTCTTTACATTAGTATTGTTTGCATACGAGCCTTGCACAAATAGTTTCACACGTCTGTCGCCATGTAGGCTTCTCAGTTCAAGTGAATAAGCATATGTATCGGAATACAGTGTTCTGATATCTTTTCCGTTATCAGTAAATCCCAGTGGTTTTAAAGCATCCCTTACCATACCGATAGCGTTCTTGCATTGTTGCTCTTCAGTCTCACTAAGCGGAGCAGCATACTGTTCTAACATGCTCTCTGTAAATTTCATAGATCAATCCACCCTCATTGCTTTAAAACAGCATATTTCATATTTTGATAAAAAACGATTTGAAAACTTTCCATCAGTTCGAGTGTCCCTTCACCTATTCCACTACAATAATAATTGGAAACACTGTTTTTAAGCAGTAAAGCTCTTCACGGTTTTCAACAGTTTCTTAAAGTTATCAGTCACTTCATCACGGTTAATTCCGGGACCCCAACTGATTCGTACAGAACTTTCAATCTTATCGTTCGGTATCCCCATCGCCCTCAAAACATAACTAGGATCGTAACTTTTAGATGTACATGCTGATCCATTTGAGATGGCACAATATTGCTTTGTTGACAGCATCAAGGCTTCTGAAGAAACGCCATCAAAGCAGATATTCAGGGTACTATCGATGCAATATTGAGGATCCCCATTCAGCTCATACCGAACTCCTTCTTTCTTTAGGAGTTTCAACATCTCATCCCTGATTGCCTTATTTTCTTTTGCCTCTTCCTTGTATTCAGCCTGAGCTAGTTCACAGGCCTTTCCCATACCAGCGACAATTGCAACAGGAGTCGTTCCAGGACGTAGACCGTGTTCCTGCTGTCCACCAAAGTAAACATTCTTAACCGGCGGAAACTTGTAATTACGCCTTTTTAAAATGAGTGCCCCTATTCCCTGGGGACCTCTAAACTTATGTGCGCTCAAAGAAAGCATGTCGTAATTCAGATCACGGATCTCATCTACTAACTTGCCGCAGCTCTGGGTGGCATCAACATGGAATAAGACATCTTTTTCAGCTAACGCATCACCTATCTCTTTTACAGGCTGAATCGTTCCAGTCTCATTATTTACATGCATGATAGAAACAAGGAGAGTATCTTCTCTGACACGGCTAAGCACATCTTCTGCCGAAACGCGTCCTGATAAATCTGGGGAGGCATAATCCACATCAAATCCTTGAGATTCCATGTATTTCACAGTATTTAGCACAGACTTATGTTCAATCGAGGATGTGATAATGTGTCTCTTACCGGTCGAGGCAGCATACTCCCTTAAGCCCTGAATCGTGATATTATTGCTTTCGGTCGATCCGCTTGTAAAAAATACCTCTTCCGGAGTCACACCCAGTAACTCAGCGACTTGCTTACGCGCATTCTCTGTAACTTTCCTTGCCTGCTCACCAAAATCATGTGTTCTGCTATCGGCATTACCTGGATCGTTGCGATAGACTTCAATCATAACGTCAAGGACTCTTGGGTCGATCGGCGTAGTAGCATTATAGTCAAGATAAACGCTCATTTTTGCTCCTTAACCGCCAGCGAAATTAAATCGTCGAGGCTCTTAATAAATCCAGTGCCGCTTAGATGTGCTATTCCCCTTTCAAGATTCAGATGAAAGTATTTCTGTAATGCTGCATCATCTGTCGGTAATCCCATTTCGATGCACCAGGCGCGAACCAAAGCATCATATAAATCACTGTATTCCCCGCCAAATGTGTACCAGGACATTTCCAAGTTGCTATCTGCCGGTATCTCAACATCAGTCGGAATAGTCTTCTCGCTAAGTGAATAGCATAAGGCCCAACGGCATAATATATTCCAGTTCTTAATGCCTGTTTTTCCCTTCAATCGGGATAATTTTTCTTTCGAACGCTGTGATAAACGGATCTGTTTCATTATCATTTCTCGTCACCCACAAAATATCCCTTCAGAATCGTTGTACTCTTGCTCTCATCGTCATAGCTAAGCGTAAACTCATCTCCAACGTTTTCCTTCATTAGCTGATAGTAATTCTGGTCAATCTCAGAGTCGGTTGAAAGAATGATTGTCTGTTCACTCGCCTGAGGAAAATATGTCTGGATCAATGACTTACGGTGATTTGAATCCAACCTTGAAAGAGGGGTATCAATAATAACCGGAAGCTTTTTCTTTGAACATATTGCCAATGCCCAAAGAATTGAGATTACCATTAGCTGCTTTTCCCCTGCAGATAATGCGGTTTTCTCTACTTCCACCCCATCCTTATTCAGATAGGTGAGATCCAACGTTACCGGATCCATCGTAATCTGATCAATTAGATTCTTCTTATTAGCCAGCTTCTTATAGCAGGACGTAATTGTTTCTCCTAAAATGCCTGTCTTCTTTCTTTGTAGACGTACGGAGAACTCATTCAATACTCTTACCGCCATCTCGGAATATTTGATGTCGCGCTTCTTGTCATCATCTGCTTCCAGATTTCCAAGTAGCACAGAAACATTCTTATTGAACTCAGATGTTGCTTTCATCAGCTCACCGTTAGCGTTGCTCCTCTTCTGTTCAAGAATAGCCAGATCTGCCTCAGTATCTCTGATTTTATGTTCTATAAGCCGGATATCTGTATAGATCTTTTTGAGTTCCTTTTCATTGATATCAATGGAAAGATAATTCTCGATCTCATCCGATTTCTTGCTTAATTTACTCTGCCTCTCTAGTTCCTGCGCTGCATTTTCTACAGTTTTAGACAAACCACCATCTTTTAACCGACGTACTTGAAGCAACGAATGGTCCGAAAGATTATAGACTGGTTCAACTGAATTATTTGCAGAGTCAGCATCAAGGTAATTTATAAATGAAGACACCCTATCTGCATCCTTATTTTCCTTCATGTATTTGGCAAAAACGCTATTTACATACGAAACAGCCTGTTTCTTTTCGGCTGCCTCTTTTTCTTTCATAGCCTGCCCAGTTATATTATTCAGAAGATCCCTTACCAAAATTAGAGGGAGCTCACCTGCCGCCAGCTGAGAAAGATTCTCTCTGCTCTGCTGTCTTTGAGCCTGTACCTCAGCTCTTTGAGCTAACAACGTATCTTTTTTATCAACGACATATCCGCCTCGCGCAGAGTAATCCAACTTTTTTTGCTCACACTGTTCTTTTAATGATGCGAGTTGTTCATTCTTCGATGTAATCTCCGCCTCTACCTGACTGAGATTTTGCTCAGCGTTCTCTTTTAGAGTCCGAAGCCGATCAATTTCTTTTGTTTCTGCTAATGCACTTGCAGCTTTCTGAAGTTTTCTAATATTCCTATGCATGTCGCTGTTCAGTTTGTCCAGGACAGAAATCCCCAACATAGCTCTGATTGACTCTTTAAGCTGTGAATTCGTGTTATCAACCGCAAGTTCTGCGATCTTCTCGCCGTCAAAGAAGAAAAAATTTGACAGTGCGCTGGGAAGAATATTTTCAATAAACATTAACCAGTTTTCAGTCAGAAATGAATTGTAGGATCCATTCTTCAGAACACGTATTTCTTCTGTTGTGCGGACTTTATTTACTGCAGACCAGTCTCTCCTGATAATGTAATGATCCCAGTCCGCATTATTAAGGACAAATTCCAACTCTACATAGGTTTCCTTGGTTCCATCAGAAACGTTTACAAATGAGCGTAAATACTGCCCATATGTATTAAATGAACTTTCTTTGTAAGCAAAAGAATTGGCACCATAGAGAGAAAGCAATACAGCTTCAAGAAACGTAGTTTTTCCTCGTCCGTTCAATCCACCGATCAGGACAATTGGCTTTTTCCCAGAAAATTCAAATGTGTTTGTAGATGCATACACGCCAAAATTATGCATCGTTAAGCGTTTAATAATCATGCGTCTACATCCTCGTCATCCGTCCCCGCTGCATATGAAACTCCATGCTCGCGAACATATTCTTCCAGAAACTTTTCATCGTATTTGCCGCCAACATCCTTCTGGCGATTAACTCGCTTTGAATAGAATTCCGTGGCATCTTCTTCATTCTTATAAAAAGTCTTTCTTACACATCTATCCAGCTTTTCAAGAATCCCCTTGCGTTCGGCCATTCCATTTGCTTCAACCTCAACATCAATGAGGCTTGCCATTAACTCCGGCATCAGTTCTTCGTCTCCATACAAGTCATGGCAGGTATCCATCAGAATATCCCACTCTTCTTTTCCAAAAGACTCAGAACCAATCCACTCAGGATCTACAAACTCTTTTCCAATAACTTCCTTATAGATTCTTGGTACAGCATCATCGAATTCATGCTTCTCATTTACCCAGATTCTTCTAATGGCTCTCAACTCCGGAATTGTAATCAACTCCAGTTTCTTAAAATCTTTTGGGCCATTCTCCTGGATATTTCTTTGCATTGTCAAAAGCTCACGAAGCCATTTCTCTCGCACTTCCTTCTTATATGGGCCGTGATAAAGCTGTCCATAGCTCCCCTGCAATGATCCATTCATTCTTCTGAAGCTACGGCGATCCCGATCCCCATCTTCTGACCCGAATTCATTTCTAAAATTCAGAAGAGGCGTCATCCAAGCTTTCTCGTCATCATTTGCTATCATTGCTTCCATGGACTTGTCTTTTTCAACCATTGTGCATACCCAACATCCAAAACGGCTTTTCCCGCAACTTGGAAGATTCTTTTCTGCCTGCAAAGGACATTCATTATCAGCTGTGGCTCCACGATACAGCGTCAGCAAATCCATATTGGAGTAGCCCCAGGGATTTTTGTACTGCATCAGAAAAACCCATACATCATCATCGGTCCAATCTTCCAAAGGAGAAAAGACAAGCTCGTTTTCCAGGGTTGGATTAGGGCTTAAGAGTTCACGAACTCTTTGCTTCTCATAAAAAGCCATCGTCCGAGCGCGACGAGAACTTTCTGCCTTTCTCGTTCCTAATACAAGAATGATTTCTCCATGCTCCGCTATGCGATCCTTGATAAACTTATTCACCGGCTGAATTTTCAGACGATCTGTACACCATCTATACTTGAGACGCGGAAACGGATACCCCCTTCCAATCAAGTTCACCCAGAAGGTGTTATTGACTTCTGGAGTAAGGCGATGTGTAACAAAAGGAAGATGGTTTGCTTCAGACACCGCATTCATCTTCTCTAGGGATCTTTCGACCCACTTTGATACGACTGGCGATTCAACCAACGTATCTGTATTAATAATATGAATTGGCTTACGCCTCTTTTCTTCAGGTAGCTCCTTTATCGCAAGCCAGACAAGTTCAAGGGTCGCTGTACTGTCCTTTCCCCCTGAATATCCGATAACCCACGGGATAGAGTCTGCAAGATAAAGATTCCTGACCGTCTCCATCATTCCTTCAATTGTTTCTTTTGTGATACTACTAGACATAATTCTCCAATCACTTAACTATGATCTTCTTAAAATTCTCTTCTGCAGATTTCTCATCATCTGAAAGAGGGATTCCGATTGCTTCTTTTATGGTATTTGCAATCAAGATTGCTGCATGCTTATTCGTAATAATTCGGCCATTCTCTCGAATCGCTCTCGACTGCCACTGCTTTGCGTTCCGCTTCCAATTGATATTCCGTAGGCCTTCCAGTTTTTCCTCAATACTGGATTCTGGATGTTCAAAGAAATAACGCCCTACTCTTCCCAGTGCCTGGATCACGATTCCTTGGGTGGCAATATAGTTCTCCCTCAAATCGACTTTAGAAATTTCCTTAGTCTGAAGTTCATTCCACTGAACCATATTTTCAACCACAGCATCCCAGAACCTCCGGAGGAATGCTTCATCACGCTTCTGATTTTGAATATCTCCAGCCGGGAATATGTACTTATTAGCTGTATAGAACGTATTCAGCGTAAACAAGTTTGATGAATACTTGCCTAAGATATCCTTTTCCTTATCCGTGTAGGCATTCAAAAAGTCGTTAGCATTTACCACATTCCTGGTGATTACGGCAAGCGTGTCTCTGGAGTCATATAACTCAGAAATAGAATTTGATGTTTTAATCGCATTTTTATTTAAATCTGTGAAAATTTGCTGACTTCTCGCCAATCCCTTGTCCTCAAAAAAGACAATGGGAATAGTCTCCTCTTCTAGCGTTTCATCATCCTTAAGTGCTTCTAGTATGGCTGCCTTCCTATGCTGTCCATCATTAATAAGAAATCTAGCATCCATTGAAACCTCAAGAACGCCTGTGTCCTTGTTCTCTTTATTGGACTTAAAAGTAAACTGACCATCAATAGACGCAGCCAAGGCAGAAAAAACATAGTTATCACGATTATCAGTGATATATTTACTTATTATTGGCACTCTTGCTTCATTCAATTTTCTTTGTGCTCTGTATTCCGGCAACACGTACTCTTCGTCGTTTGGAAATAATCGAGCAATCATTTTCAGAGGCACCATCGCAATGTAGTATTCTCTACGCGCCTGAACCCCTCTCACCACAGGGAATTTATATACGAAGTCCATAAATCTCTCCATAACAAAAGGATATACTTAAGTAGCTACTTAAGTATATCCTTGCATTAACAGCTAGTCAATCGATTCTCATCGGAATTTTATCGCGAATTTGTCCTCGAGGTTCTCATTCTTTATCCACTCAAGGACAGTTTCATTTAAATCTGTTATTCTTGCCCGGCCTTGAGTTACTAGTGATATGAATTTTTTTACTTCATCATTAAGATTTAGACTTTCTTCTAGTTTATCAACCTCGCTAATGCTCTCGCAAAGTCGCGATAAAACAGTCTTCCCATTGACATGATCAGATAAATTTTTCCAGTCCCCACTTGTTGTTATGTTCTCTCGAATAGTTCTGATATGATCTGTATCAGACACCAAACTCCCTATAGTTGCCAGTTTCCCTATTGCACGGCTTTGTTTTTGAGAATGGAACTCCTTCCATTCTCTATTGAGGGCAGGATTGAGTTTCCGACTTAACTGTTGTTTTACAGAATTTAAGCTTTCCTCATCTACAACACCTGCATCAATTGTTCCTTCTAGTTTTGTAAGACTGTCATCTATTAAGCTTAATGAGTCGCCTGATAAACTATATCCGAGTTTTTCATACGCAACTTTTATCTCATTCATAGAACTATAGACATCTGATACTGTCTCAGCATAATCAGTGTCATTCTTTATTTTCTTTTCTATGTCCTGAATTGCTTTTTCTTTCTTATCAAGCTGGGTGAGCTTTTTGCTTGTTTCTTTAATATTATCCAGAAGCATTTATTTTCTCACCTCCTCCAGAATAGCTCTGCATACAGAAAGCTCCTGTTTTTCTTTTTCGTACTGACCGCTCTCCTGTAGACCGTTACTACCAGAAGCCTTCTGACTTCGTATCTCAATCTCCTCGTTTGCCTTTATGACATCGTTATTTGTCTTTGAAAGCAATTCCGCAAATGGAGTTAGCCAAGATAATGGATCCCTGCTAAGCCAAATAAGGCCTTCAACAACATCTGTACACTGTAATGATTTATTTCCGTTCTTAATTGCACTTAGAATTGCACCCGCATTTTTTGTGCAATTTAATAGCAGTCCGTTATCCATATTTACAGCAACTGCTATATGGCTTTGATTTGCTCGGTTATAGAAGGTCCTTATATCCTTTACGATATCTTTAATATCATCTTCATCATCAATATCTTCCATATCGATGAAGGTGCCTATAAGACCTAACTTTTGCTGAACCGCAGCCTTTTCATCAGAAACAACTGTTGGAACACGATCTAATATTTTCTTTAAATATTCACTAAACAATCTCCTTTTTCTTATAGGATCATCTAATTGCAAATCATCATCTGTGTATTTAAGTCCCTTATTAGTCACCTTTCTAACAGCTTTAATAAAGGTCATATAATCCATTTCATAATTTGTTGACGATATCGATGTTCCCTGCGGAAGATTGTAGTACTGCAATACACAATTTCTGGCATCCTCGCCATCGCTCCCATTTGTAATTCGGAGCAAATCATTCCATTTTGTGGTATGACCATTATTAAAGTCTACGCTTTCCTTCTTTTTCAAAAGCATGTCAGGCACAAAATTTTCCGGCTTCTGATAATTTTTACAGTTTCCGCTTAGAATTTGCCTGTAGAATTCTGCGGCTACTGCAAATGAAAAATACTCTGATGTTTTCCCGTTGTAATGCAGTATAGAGTCAACAATTGTTGGCTTGATACTCTCAACCCATCTCAGAACCCTATAGAGATAGTCTGCTCCATTTGGAAAATCCCATGATTTATTGCCTTCTTCACTCCATCTTACAAAAGACTCTATGATTTTCCGTGATTCAATAGAGGCTGGCAACAAAATCACTGCATCACTATTCATCGTCTGTCTTTCAAATGCAACCAAGAATTTTGATGTTGTACCCTTGATTTTTGCCATTGCATCAATTGAAATTCCTTCAGCATTCCAATCAATTACGTTATACAAAAAATCATTAATATTTTTTCTGGCGTCATTTAGAGCACGAACATTTTTAGTCGTTGCTCCAATACTTAATTTATAATCTTTATCCTCAATCCACTTATCTACCTCTTGTAGAGCAATTTCAACCTGCTCATTCTCTTTTACCTGTTCCTTAGGTTTTCTTGGTGTCTCAGATTTTTTCGCATTAACAGGTTTATTATTCGCAGATATATCTCTGTGAGGTTTCTCAACCACCTTTCCATCAAGAAGCGGTAATCCCAGTTGCTTGTATACTTCCTCAGAAATACCGGCAATGTAACGGACACCATTATCTTCATAAATTTCGTCCTTTCCATTACCCCAGATATACATGAACTGAGTTAGTCTTATCTTTGTTTCATCATCGAGATCATCTCTGTTGTAAATCTTATTCCGTAACCCTTGATCTACACCAACAAGTGAATTTCTTCTAACTGGATATCTGTCTAATGATTCAATAGCATCTTTCACATAGGGCTCGATCAGATTTCTCATGATCGCCCTGGGATTTCTCTGGGTAATATCTTGAAGACTGTACAAATAAATAATGGCATGCTTGGTAAATGGAAAGATATTTATTTCCTTATCATTAACCTTGCAAACATCCCATCCCTTACCCATCGTTACGTCGTGTACTGGATATTTATCAGCTGGTGCTTTATCTTTAATCCATGCTTCAATTTGCTCTTTTGTAAGAGATACTGTATTCAAATATCTAGCGAAGAATTCAACAAGTCCATTTTCGTCCCCGCTAAACATCTCGTCAGGAACGATAATAAATTTCTTGATTCGCCCCTTAGTATTTGTGCGGAAGTTATCGCGATAATAACCATCTGCCACGCCAACAATAGAATTAATTCGGCATAACTTTTTATCTGTGTATCCCCGTTTATTTGTCAGAAGGGCATCCAATAATGAATCATCAACTCCGGATGCTGCAGTGATATCCTCAATAAGGATTGTCAGTATCTTCCCCGATTTGAATAATTCTTGTCTGATCTCTTCTATTACATTTCTTAAATCGCCTGGTTCTAGTCCCGTGCATCGTTGGACAACTTTTTCTCTGAATTTATTGATATAAACGACTAATCTTGATACATACTCGGGATTGTCCAGCATCTTATCAGCGATTTTTCTTGCTTTTTCATCGGCACCGACATTAATTAATTCTGTCCTAAACTCAGAATCAATTTCCAAATCACTTACTTCAAACTCAGCTGCCCGATCATTAACTTCAAATGTTTTGTTTTCAGCAATTTTGCTGTAAATCCTATCTATTGGACCGTTAGCCTCCATCAACCGATCCTTAAACGTAGAGTTTTGTAACAATGCAATCAAGTGTTTGCGATCCACATTGCTAAGAATCCGTTCATCTTCTCCAGCACGCCCATCGTCACTTTCGATTAAATTGATAAACGCATAGTAGATCGTATTTTTTAGTTCAATTTCAGGAACAGTTGTGGACGCAGATGCTAATTTTTTATACAAATCATGGTTGGGTAGATTTTTGATCTCGTCCAGTTCAATTAACTGCCTAATTGTACCTTTTAAAGTATTATCTGCACGTCTGATGTAAAGAACGATCTCATTTTCTTGCTTATGGATTCTTAACATCGACTCAAACCAACGGATCAGATGAGACTTACCTGCTCCACTGGCACCTTTAACTAAGACAAATTGATCATCTTCATTTGGTGAAAAAATTTGTTCATAAATACTCTCTTCTGTAAGCGGATGCTTTTTATCATTATCTGTTGGTTCAGATCGATCTAGGAGCAGAAGATTTTTCATTGGCACATGCTTGGCCAAAAAATCCCCTTGCGAGTTGTCTACAACATCTGGCAAAAAAACATCCTTATAGCGTTGTCTCGCAACATCAATGTTCATTTCTTCACCCCTCTATAAATAATGGTAGTGTCAACTCTGACCTAC
>Ga0256404_1011512_pt1 | contig 11817 bp, 16 predicted proteins | sample RumenRJG_01DNA_FD_185990 | JGI IMG/M metagenome (GOLD analysis project Ga0256404, IMG submission 185990) | Bovine rumen microbial communities from Lethbridge, Alberta, Canada - RJG_01 | ecosystem: Host-associated > Mammals > Digestive system > Stomach > Rumen | place: Canada: Alberta | collected... | reverse complement strand
TTATTCTATCTGGTTTTTTCATGAAATTGTCAGATGATGAGTATGATATAAATAATAATTTGATTTTAGCTACTTTTTTCGGAGTATTGTGTGGATTGGCCTGTGCAATTGCATCAGTTTCTGATGTCGGTGCTGCATATATTTTCATTGCCATTGCAATAGGAAATTTGTTGGCTTTCAAAGTTGATGGTCTTCATCATGTTGTAACATTTGTAATTTTCGCTGCAATATGTTTTACCTGTGGAATGCCCCAATTGAGCATTATTGTTTTGTTAATATTAATATTGGCAGCTTTAGGTGATGAAATAGGTCATGAACTAATATATAATTATACAGAAAATAAGTTTATTCAATTGTTTTTTGAGTATAGGTTTGTAATGAAGGTTGTCATATTTATATTGGCTTTATGTGGTGCTTTTTCATTCTGGACATTTATATTCTTTATTCTATTTGAAGTTTCATATACGATGGCTGGTGTTGTATTTAAAAAAGTAGAGTAAAAAGGAAAAAATTTTCCTTTCTATTCGTTTAATTCGATACCCATTTTAGCAGCAAATCTTGCCAAGATTACAGTAACAATGACTGCAATAACGGTAACGATAATTGCATAAGTAAATAAGCTGGTTAAAGCACTTCCAGTTCCGACAAATTGTTGAATTAATGCTTGAATAGCTTCGTTCCATGCTAAACCTGCTACGAATGCAAAAGCGGTAGTAATTAAACCTAAAATGGTTTCCATAATTAATTTACCTACATTAGATGCCATGTTGTATCCTCCTTTTTATTTTTTTGTTCATATGATAAGTAGAACATATTGTTTTATGTATTTAATAATTAAAATATTTTTAGTTAATTTTAACATTATTTTAGTAAATTTTCACATGCTTCTTTTGGATTTTCTGCTTCGTAAATACTTCTTCCAACAATTATTGCATTTGAAATTTCTAATGTTTTTTTGCTGTCTCCACCCTGTTTTCCGACACCCGGTGATATGATATATGCATCTTCACCAACAATATTTCTAATATCCTGTAAACGATCAAGACGTGTTGCTGGAGCTACATAGTTGGTAATTCCCATTTCAACTCCCATCTTAGCTATTTCATCAGCTGCGGACTGTAAGAATTTTTTAGCTCCTGGATGTGACATTTCAGTTAAAAGAAACAGTTCTTTTTCATATTTGTTTGCAACATCAAGGCAGGCCTGTACACTGTCTGGTCCTACAAAGCCATGACATATTATAGCATCTGCTCCTGCTTTGAATGTTTCTTCACAGATTTTTTCATTTGTCGCATCAATATCTGCTACTTTAAAGTCACATATTACTTTAAATCCAAATTTATCTTTTAATTTTTTGATTATTTCAAGTCCTTCGGCAAGTGCAAGAGGATAACCAATTTTTATGGTGTCTATACTTTCTTTTACTTTTTCGCAAATGTCTATTGCTTCTGATTCGCTTCCAACATCTAATGCTAAAATTAGGTTATTTTTAATGTTCATGGTTGAATATTTGTTGTTACTGCTTAAATTATTTTTTTCTCAAAAGCTGTTTTGATATTTATTTATTTGAATTATTTTTAGTCATACTAAAAATTTCTGTTGTATTAAATTTAATTACAATTGGATTGATGTATTTTATTCATGATTAGAATTGTATTATATTTATTTTATAATTGGGATTTACTTTCATGGTTTTTTAAAATGTGTTTGATATAATCAATCATTTTATTAAATCATACTTGATAAATTTTTAATTAGATTTATATATTATAAAAATAAAACTAATCATGTCAAATGGTAATTAATTTTTTTAAATTTACGTTTACCTAAATTTGATATTATTAAATTGAGAGAGGAATTTATCATGCATATTATGGAAGGATATTTACCATTGTTCTGGTGTATTATATGGTTTGTCATATCAATCATCGTTGTAGCATTCGGTATATATCAAATTAAAAAAATAGTAGATGAAACTCCAGAATCTAAGGCATTAATTGCTGTTAGTGGAGCATTCATGTTTGTATTATCATCTTTGAAATTACCTTCTGTTACTGGAAGCTGTTCTCACCCTTGTGGTAACGGATTAGGTGCAGCATTGTTCGGTCCTGCAGTAACTGCAGTTTTAGCAACTATCGTACTTCTTTTCCAAGCTATTTTGCTTGCCCACGGTGGATTAACCACTTTAGGTGCAAACATTTTCTCAATGGGTATTGTTGGACCATTTGTTGCTTGGATTATTTACAAAGCTTTAACAAGGTCTAATATATCTTCTACTATTGCAATTTTCTTTGCAGCATTCTTAGGAGATTTATTAACTTATGTTGCTACTTCATTCCAATTAGCTTTAGCTTTCCCATCCCCTAACTTTGGTACAGCATTAACTGGTTTCTTAATAATCTTTGCTGTAACTCAAATCCCATTGGCTATTGGTGAAGGTATTTTAACTGTAATTATTTGGGATAGATTAAAAGTATACAAACCAAAATTATTAGCTAAACTCAATGCTTTAGCTCCAAATGAATCATAGGTGATATTATGAATAGAAATACTTTAATTTTATTAGGTATTATTTGTGTAATTATCTTCCTCGCACCATTAATAATGTATAATGGTCATGGTGAAGATGACGGATACTTTGGTGGAGCAGATGATGCCGCTGGTAAAGCTGTAGAAAAAACAGGCTTTGAACCTTGGATGTCATCTATATGGGAACCACCAAGTGGAGAAATTGAAAGTTTAATATTTGCTCTTCAAGCAGCTATTGGAGCAATCATTATTGGTTACTTCTTTGGTTTATGGAGAGGACAATCATCTAAAAAAGAAGAAGAATAATTCTTCTTCTATTTTTTTTAACTTTTTTGTGGTTATATGAAATTTGATATGGATTATATTGCACATCACAATGCTTTAACGGAAACAAATCCTTATTTTAAGTTATTTTTATCAATATTTTTGTTAATTACAACATTAGCTTTAGATAATCTGTATTTTGATATAATAATATTTTCAATAATGTCTATTGTTATATTGGGTATTGCAAAAATCAATTATCGGTCTTATTTAAAATTTCTTTCAATACCTATGACATTTGTGGTAATTACCTGTTTATTTTTAATCTTCTTCTTTGGTAAAGGGGAAGTTGTTTTTGAAACTGGAATATTTGGAATTGTAGTAACAGCAGATTCACTGCATTATGGTGTTTACACATTTTTCAGAGTTGTCGGTTGTTTGCCTTCATTAGGTTTTTTAGCTCTTACAACACCTATTGCAAAGATATTAAACTGTTTGTCAACCTTAAAAGTTCCAAGGATTTTCATTGAAATTGCATTATTAATGTATAATTCAATATTTATTTTCTTAAATGAAATTGACACGATGCAAAAGGCACAGGAAACAAGATTGGGATATCATTCCTATTTCAATTCATTCAAATCTTTAGGTGCTCTTGCAAGTACAATATTTTTAAGGTCTCTTGATAAGAGTGAAACGTTACAGCATTCACTTGATTCTAGGGGATATACTGGTGAACTTCCAATTTATAAACCTAAAAAAAGGAGTGATTAATAATGTTAGAAGTTAGAAATATTAAATATTCTTATAATAATGATTATCAAGCTTTAAAAGGAGTTAGCTTAAAAATTGAAAAGGGAGAAATGGTTGCTCTTTTAGGTAAAAATGGTGCAGGCAAATCTACACTGTTCCTTCATTTGAATGGAATTTATGAGCCTGATGAAGGGAAAGTTTTTATTGATGGAGAAGAATTGAAATACGATAAAAAATCATTACTAAAGTTCAGACAAAAGGTGGGTATTGTATTTCAAAATCCTGATGATCAGATTTTTGCTCCTACTGTGGAAGAGGATGTAGCTTTTGGACCATTGAATTTAGGATTATCAATGGAAGAAGTACAAGATAGAGTGGAAGAAGCTCTAGATCGTGTCGGAATGTCTGGTTTTGAAAAAACAGCTCCTCATCATTTGAGTGGTGGTCAAAAGAAAAGAGTTGCTATAGCTGGAATTTTAGCAATGAAACCTGAAATTATGGTTTTGGATGAACCTACTGCAGGTTTGGATCCTCAAGGTGTTACCAATTTAGTTAAATTGCTTAAGGAACTTAATGATGAAGGAATTACTATTATTATCTCAACTCATGAGGTTGATTTGGTTCCTGATTATGCAAATAGGGTTTTTGTATTGGTTGGGGGTGAATTAATTGCTGAAGGAACTCCTAAGGATATATTTTCTCAGCCAGATATACTTGAAAGTGCTAATTTAAAAATTCCTATTGTTACTGAGTTATTTCAACAGATTGAAGCTGAAGGATTTGATATGGAAAACGATTATCCATTGACTGTTGAAGAAGCAAAGGAGAAGTTTTTGAAACTTGTTAACAAAAACTAATTTTTTTTATTCACTAATTTTTATAATAAATCTTATTTTAAAAGTATTACTTGCAGTAATAATTTTTAATACCATATTATTTTTACAAATCATTATATATTATTAATTAACATATTTTTTTATAAGGTGAAATTGATGAGGATTGGAATTTGTGATACAACATTTGCTCGTTTTGATATGGCGTCTGCTGCTATAGATGAGCTTAAAAATAATGCTTATGATTTACAAATAATTCGTGAGACCGTTCCTGGTGTTAAAGACTTGCCGGTAACAGCTAAAATCCTCATAGAAGAGGAAAACTGTGATATTGTAATGGCTCTTGGAATGCCGGGACCTATGGAAAAGGACAAGATGTGTGCTCATGAAGCATCAACAGGCCTTATCAATGCGCAGCTCATGACAAATACTCATATTTTGGAGGTTTTTGTTCATGAGGATGAGGAAGAAGACCCTGTTGAATTAAGCAAATTGGCTGAAAACAGAGCACGTGAACATGCTCAAAATTTAATAAAGATGATGTATCATAGAAAAGCTATGAGAAAAGAAGCTGGAATGGGAATGCGTGAAGGAAAAGAAGATGCCGGACCATTATAGGTGGATATATGGGACATGAAATAACTGAGGAAGATAAAAATGCAACGTATGTGGTTCTTCCAGCATATAATGAAGCTACAAGAATCAGGCCGGTTATAGTGGATATAGCCAGTAAAGGTTATAATATGGTCATTGTAAATGACGGTTCATCAGACAATACTTTGGAAGTTGTTAAACAGGTAAAAAAAGAATTTCCTGATAAGATACATATTTTTTCTCTGATGATTAATAGGGGAGTTGGTATAGCTACCCAAACAGGTTTTGAAGCTGTTTTAAGATTCAACCCAAAATATGTTGTCAGTATGGATTCTGATGGGCAGCATTCAGCTGATGACTTGGATGAAATGATAAAACCATTGGTTACTGGTGAAGCTGAAGCAGTAATTGGTGTAAGACCTTTTGAGGATATGCCAAAAACCAGAAGCTTTGCAAATTCCGTCATGAATTTTTTAACAAAGATATTTTATAGGGTGGACGTAAGTGATTCTCAAACGGGTTTTAGAGCCATAACCGTTGATGCGTTGGATAAGATTTCTATCAATGCTGTAGGATATCTCATTTCTTCTGAATTCATACGTGAAGTCAATGACAATAATATTCCTTTTGCAGAAGTCCCAATTCAAACAATTTATACTCCTGAAACTCAAGCTAAAGGAACAAATGTGACTGTTGCACTTAAAATTTTGTTCCAAATGATTAAACATCAATTTTAAGGTGAAAATATGTATTTATATGCTTTAATATTTCCTATAATTTCTGTAATTGCTATCATATGGTTTATTACAAGATATTTGAAGGGAAAAAATTCATTTGCAACTGTTGTTTTATGGTCTATATTCTGGATTGTTGTTAGTTTATTTGCAATTTTTCCAGATATCAGTATTACATTTGCACGATTATTCGGTATAACTCGTGGTTTGGACTTTATCATTATATTAGTATTTGTAATTTTGTTCTATACCATTTTAAAGTTATATTTCATTGTTGATAAAATGCAAAATAATTTAAATACTCTTGTTAAGGAAGTTGCACTTAACAACGAAATAAACGTGGATGATGAGGAAGAATAAGTCTATGATATACTTTAGAGGTTGCACTGCACGTGAAAAGGAAACTTCCATAAAAGATGCAACAGAAATGTTATTGGATTTGGCAGGTGTGGACTATAGAGTTTTGGATGATGAAAAATGCTGTGGATCTGTATTGCTTAGAACAGGTTTTATTGAGGAAGCTCAAAAACAAATAGAAAAAAATACTAAAGAATTAGTGGGAGATTTAATCTTAACTTCCTGTGCAGGATGCTATAAAACATTGAAAGATGATTATGAAGGCCTTGATGTTATTCATATTTCACAATTTTTAAATCAGTTGATTGATGAGGGAAAATTGAATTTCAAAAAACATGATTTAAAAGTTACCTATCATGATTCCTGTCATTTGGGACGTCATTGCGATGTATTTGATGAGCCTAGAAATGTCATTTCAAATGTTGCGAATATGGTTGAAATGGAAAATGTTCGTGAAAATAGCATTTGCTGTGGTGCTGGTGGTGGAGTAAAATCTGCTTATCCTGAAATTGCATCTCAAATGGCTGATTTACGTATAAAACAGGCTATTGATACTGATGCGGACTTATTGGTCACACCGTGTCCCTTTTGCAAGCTTAACTTAAAAGATCATGGTATTGATGTGTTTGACTTGACAGAATTTTTAGTAAGATATGGTGATATTAATGAAGAGCAGTGAACTTGAAACCATGAGAATGTCATTCAATACAGTAAAGTCAAGATCATCTGAAATTAAGGATTCTCCTCAGGTAAAAAGATTGGAAAAGAGGGTTCGTGAAATTAAAAAATATTCTATTGAAAATTCTAAAGAATTATACAGCCATGCCATAGAATCATTCAAACGCAATGGCATTGATGTAGAGTTTGCTGAAACCAAGGAAGATGCCATAAATATTATTTTTGATTTAATTGATTGCTATGACAATAAGGTAATTGCCAAAGCTAAGTCAAACACATTAGGTGAAATTAATCTTAAGGATGAGTTGGCTAATAAAAAATGGGATGTTGTTGAAACGGATTTGGGTGACAGAATATTGCAGCTTAAAAAAACGGATAATAAGCCAGTCCATCCAACAGGTCCTGCTTCTCATTTGAATGTGTCTGAAATAACAAATATTGTCAATGATTCCCTTGACAGCAATGTCAATCCAATTCCTCGTGAAATTATGGAACTTGTCAGAAGTGATGTATTAAATCGCCTGGAAAATGCAAGTGTAGGTATATCTGGTGCTAATGCAATAGCATCCGAAGAAGGGTCATGCGTAATGGTTCACAATGAGGGTAATATTTCACTGGTTTCACTAAAAGACTTGCATATAATTGTGGCTGGAATCGATAAAATTGTACCTACATTGGAAGACGCAATTTCTGTTGCAAAACTTGAAACTGTTTATGCAACAGGAAACTATGTGACATCATATATGAATGTAATTTCCGGACCGTCAAAAACCGCAGACATCGAAAAAAAACTTCTAAAGAATATGTATGGTGCTGAAAGGGTAGTTGTAATATTTTTGGATAATGGAAGAAGTTCAGCCAGTGAAGAGTGTCTTTGGTGTATCGGCTGTGGAAACTGTGTTGTGCATTGTCCTGTTTATAATGCTGTCGGCAATGAATTCGGTTTTAATAATTATTTGGGAGGTCGTGGTGTTGCAATGTCCAAATTCATTGAAGATGATGAGACATGCTATGAATCAGGCCTTTACATGTGCACCTTATGTGGATTATGCACTCTAAATTGTCCTGTAGCCATTCCAACAAATGAAATAATTGAAAATATGAGAAAATTATCATCACAAGTTGGCTTTTATCCTAAGGTTCATGGTAAAATCAAGGATAATGTAAGTAATAACGATTCACCATACTGATTTTTACTATTTTTTTCTATCTTCAAAGCATATACTTATAAAGAAGGAATACTAAATATAAATATATTATATTTTAATATTTTATTATTATAAACGGAGGAAATACATGCTTCTATTAATTAGTCCTATAAACCATGAAGAAGCTCTTGAATCTATTAAAGGTGGAGCGGATATTGTTGATGTTAAAAATCCTAAAGAAGGATCTTTAGGTGCTAATTTCCCTTGGGTTATTAAAGAGATTAGGGAATTAACTCCTGAAGATAAATTAGTTAGTGCTACTTTAGGAGATGTGCCTTACAAACCAGGTACTGTTTCTCTTGCGGCAATGGGAGCTCATGTTTCAGGAGCAGATTATATCAAAGTAGGATTATACGGAACCAAAAACTACGACGAAGCTGTTGAAGTTATGAAAAATGTATCTAAAACTGTTAAAGACGTAAGTCCAGACACTATTGTTGTGGCTGCTGGATATGCTGATGCTCATCGTGTTGGTGCTGTTGATCCTATGGAAATTCCGAAAGTAGCTCGTGATGCAAACTGTGATTTGGCAATGTTAGATACTGCTGTAAAGGATGGTCATACTTTATTTGATTATTTGGATATTGATAAACTAACTGAATTTGTTGAAGAAGCTCATAGTTATAATTTAAAAACTGCTCTCGCAGGTTCTGTTAAAAAAGATCAATTAAAACCATTACATGATATTGGTTGTGATGTAGTTGGTATCAGAGGCGCTGCCTGTGTTGGCGGTGACCGTAACACTGGTAAAATACATCATACTGCTGTAGCTGAGTTAAAAGAATTATGTGATTCATTTTAAGTAGGTGTTTTTTAATGTATTCTAAAAAAGTTCAAGAAGCAAGAATGTCTTATACTTTTGATGATTTTTTACTTACTCCTAATGCGAGTTATGTTGAACCAAAAGATATTGATACTAAAATTGAATTATCTAAAGGTATTAAATTAAATATTCCAATTTTGAGTGCTGCTATGGATACTGTTACTGAAGCAGAACTTGCTATAGCTATGGCACAGGAAGGTGGTATTGGAGTAATACACAGGAATATCTCTTTAGAAAGACAGGTTGAGGAAGTTAAAAAGGTTAAATCTGCTGAAGACTTGACTATTCGTGATGTTGTAACAATCACTCCTGATTCAACTATTTTGGATGTTCAATCTAAAATGCAGGATGAATTAATCAGTGGTCTTCCTGTTGTTGATGGTGATGAAATTATTGGTATTATATCCAAAAGAGATATTAGACCAGTTTTAAAATCAGAACCAAATAAGACAGTCAAAGATATAATGACTTCCGATGTTGTTACTGTCGAAGAGCCAATTACTGCTGAAGAAGCATTGAATATTGCTTATGAAAATAAGGTAGAAAGATTACCTGTTCTTCATGATGGCAAATTGGTTGGTATTATCACTATTAAAGATATTTTAAACCAAGCTCAATATCCTAATGCTGCACGTGACAAAAATGGAAACTATTTGGTTGCAGCCGCATCAGGTCCGTTTGATTTGGAAAGAGCAATGGCTTTGGATGAAGCTGGTGCAGATATTATTTCAATCGACTGTGCTCATGCACATAACATGAATGTTGTTAAGTTTACTGAAACCATAAAGGACAATATTGATGCGGAGTTATGTGTTGGAAATATTGCAACTGCAGAAGCTGCTGAAGACTTGATCGCTATGGGTGTAGATGCTCTAAAAGTTGGTATCGGTCCAGGTTCAATGTGTACTACTCGTATTGTGGCTGGTGTTGGTGTACCACAACTTACTGCGATTTCAGATGTTGCTGATGTAGCAGCTGACGCTGGAATTCCTGTTATTGCTGACGGTGGTATCAGATACTCAGGTGACATTGCAAAAGCTATCGGTGCAGGTGCGGATGCAGTAATGTTAGGTAATTTGCTTGCAGCATCTTATGAAGCTCCTGGTGATGTTGTTGTTATGAATGGAAAACAATACAAAAAATACCGTGGAATGGGATCCATGGGTGCTATGACCAGTGAATATGACGGCGGTGCTGATAGATACTTCCAAGGTTCTAAAAGTAAAATGAACCACACCAAGTATGTCCCTGAAGGAATTGAAGGTGCAGTACCATACAAAGGAACAGTAAGTGAAATTTTATTCCAATTAGTTGGTGGTTTAAAATCTTCAATGGGTTACTGTGGAGCTAAAGATATTGCTGACATGCAGAAAAAAGCTCAATTCGTAAGAATTACTAGTAGTGGTATTAAAGAGTCACATCCTCATGATTTGTTAATCACTAATGAAAGTCCTAATTATCACACTTTCGATTAAGATAAGAGGTCTAAATTTGATGGTATCTTGAGAAAATACTATTATTTTCTTAAATTTTCCATTAACTTTAAATATGATGTGATACAATATTATTACATTAGATAATTTTATGATTGTTTTTAATCATGGTAAATCTAATTGATTTACATTTTTTATTATTATTTTTATAATGGAGAGAAATTAAAATGGCAAGAACTAAAAAAGTTGGTATTACAGGTAGGTTCGGTGCAAGATACGGAAGAAAAGCTAAAAGATCTGTTAAAATCATCGAAGAAAACATGAAAAAAAATCATGTTTGCCCTAAATGTGATAGACCATATGTAAAAAGACAAGCTGCTGGAATTTGGAAATGTAGAAAATGTGGTGCAGTATTCACCGGTGGAGCTTATGTTCCTCAAACCCCTATGGTTAAATCTGCAGCACGTAGTATCAGAGACATTAAAGTGGAGGAATAATCCTTGTATAAGTGTCCACGTTGTGGAACAGAAGTAGATCAAAAAAGCTACATGGATAATAAATGTCCTAATTGTAGATATAGGATTTTATTTAAAAATGTTCCAGAAGTAACCCGTTGGGTATCAGCAAGTGTTCCTGATGGGAATATGGCTAACAGAATTGGCCTTAAAAAATAGAATAAAATCAAGATTTTATCTTGTTTTATCTATAATTTTTTTACTATTTTTGATTTAAATGTTAATTTCAACATCTAGAAAACCTTCTCAAAAAACAAGAAAATTTTGTAAAAATTTAGCTCATGCAACAGATTCTACATCTGTTAACAGAGGTAAAATGAATATGAGAGAACTTTTATTAAGGGCTCTTGATGAAGATGAAATTAATTTAGCTATTGTTAATGAAATAAAAGGAAATCCTAGTAGAATCACATTTTATTCCAATAAGGGTGAAGTGCTGATTACTGTTTTAATTAGTGTTACTACAACAAATGAAAGGCTAAATATTTCACCATCTAAATTGAAAATAGTCAGTGAAGTTCAAAAACTAAACTGCTTAAGTGATATTTTAGGTTTTGAACTTGTTGATAAGGCTGAAGAGAATTATATTAATATTACTAATGGCTATGATGATTTAGTAGCTAAAATAAATTTTATTAATAAATTTGGAGATAAAACTGATTTCCAAATTAATATTAAAAAGATTTTAGATAACAATGATAGAGAATAGTCCTTTGGAATCTGTAAAAAGTCAAATTAACGTCGAGTTTGATAATTCCAATCAAGCAAAGATAATTTATGATTCTATTATTTTAGAATTTCAAACGGCTCCTGATTACAGGTCTTCTATGGATTTAACTTTAAAGGATAATTTTATTATTATTGATATTGATGCTCAAGACTCTACATCATTTAGAGCTTCTGTAAATTCCGCTATCAAGTGGATTAATTTATCATTACAAATAAATAACTTAACAAATATATAAAATTAAAAGGTGATTATATGGAAATTCCTGAAAATATTCAAGAACAATTAAATCAGTTTCAACAGTTACAACAACAAGCTCAAGCTGTAACTATGCAAATTCAAACTGTAGAAGTTCAAATTCAAGAAACT
>Ga0256404_1011511_pt1 | contig 11817 bp, 7 predicted proteins | sample RumenRJG_01DNA_FD_185990 | JGI IMG/M metagenome (GOLD analysis project Ga0256404, IMG submission 185990) | Bovine rumen microbial communities from Lethbridge, Alberta, Canada - RJG_01 | ecosystem: Host-associated > Mammals > Digestive system > Stomach > Rumen | place: Canada: Alberta | collected... | reverse complement strand
TACCTCTTGTTGCACGGTTTTGTCTGTCAAATGTATCAAGAGCAATACGTTTTATATATCCCTGATGAGTAATAAATACTGCCATTGGCGTATTCGGAGTTAAATCCTCAATACTCATTTCATTTTGCTCTGCTATTATTTGTGTTTTTCTATCATCACCATATTTTTCTTTATCTTCTAATAATTCATTCTTGATAATATTCAATACTTTATGTCTATCAGCAAGTATACCTTCATATTCTGCAATTTTTTTAATTAATTCATCATATTCAGCTTTAATTTTATCTTGTTCTAAGCCGGTTAAGCGTCTTAATTGCATTTCAAGAATTGCATTTGCCTGATCAATATCTAAACCAAATCTGCTCATCAAGCCCATTCTTGCATCATCAGTTGTTTTAGAAGATTTAATAAGTTCAATAACTTCATCTAATGAACCAAGTGCAATAATTAAACCTGCTAATATATGCGCTCTAACCTTTGCTTTTTTCAAGTAATAAATAGTTCTTCTTGTTACAATTTCAACCCTATGAGCAATGAACTCAGACAAAACTTGCTGTAAATTCAATAATCTTGGTTGTTGATCGCATAAAGCAAGCAAATTTACACCAAAAGTAGTTGCAAGTTGAGTATATTTGTATAAATTATTTTTAACAACATCCGGCTTTGCATCACGTTTTAATTCAATAACAATACGCATACCTTCACGGTCAGATTCATCTCTAATATCTGAAATTCCTGTTATACGTTGTTCTTTTACCAAGTCTGCTATTTTTAATATTAAATCAGATTTATTAACTTGATAAGGAATTTCAGTAACAACAATAGCAGTACGAGATTGACGGCCTGCTCCGCCTGATATTTCTTCAAAAGATGAAACAGCTTGCATTTTTATAGAGCCCCTGCCTGTTTCATAAGCTTGTTTTATATCATTTAAACCGACAATTGTTGCTGCAGTCGGAAAATCAGGTCCTTTAATATATTGCATAAGTTCAGATACAGTAATATCAGGATTATCTATCATTGCAACCAAACCATCAACTACTTCGCAAACATTATGAGGAGGAACATTTGTTGCCATACCTACAGCTATTCCTGATGTACCATTTAACAATAACATTGGTAATCTTACGGGAAGAACTGTTGGTTCTTGTAATGAACCATCAAAGTTTGGCATAAAATCAACTGTATCACAATCAATATCTGCAAGCATAGATTGAGTAATCTTGTGCATTCTTGCTTCTGTATAACGCATAGCAGCTGCAGAATCGCCATCAACAGAACCAAAGTTTCCATGACCGTCTACAGTTAAATATCTTGTCGAAAAATCTTGTGCCATTCTAACAAGTGCTTCATAAACTGAAGAATCACCGTGTGGATGGTATTTACCTAAAACTTCACCGACAATTCTTGCACACTTCCTAAACGGTTTATCAGGTGTCATACCGAGTTCATTCATTGCGAATAATATTCTTCTGTGAACCGGCTTTAAACCGTCCCTTACATCAGGTAAGGCACGACCTACGATTACACTCATTGCATAATCTATATATGAACGTTTCATTTCTTCTCTAATATTTACCGGAACAATTTTTCCGTCTGAAAACATATTTTGTTGAGTCAAAACTATCCTCCTTAACTATCCGACTACATTTTAACATAAACATAGTTATAAACCTAAAAATTATTAATATAATTTAACTATATATAAAAAAAAGAGCCATAAAATGGCTCAATTAAGAATAGCTGGAAGTATGAAAAAGATTAATTATATTAAACCCTTTTTATACTTTTTTTACTATACCTAATTGGGTAATTCTAACGGATTAATTTATTTTATTACCATTTTTTAAAGATAAAAAAAGCCGCAAGTATTATAAACAAAAAGCCGACAAGATAATTCCATCTGAAAGATTCTTTTAAATATAAAACAGAAAATACAGAAAATACAACAAGAGTAATTATTTCTTGTATAGTTTTTAATTGTGCTGCTGAATAATATTCATGTCCTATCCTATTTGCAGGTACTTGAAAGCAATATTCTAAAAAAGCTATTCCCCAGCTTACAAGAATAACTATTAATAATGATGTGCTTTTATATTTCAAATGCCCATACCAGGCAAATGTCATAAATATATTTGAAACAGTTAACATTATAACAGGCAAAAAAGGTTTAATATTAAGCATTTTTTATTATCACCAAATTCCTTTCATAATATTCTTCTGTAGGTAGAGTATAATTTATTATATCAACAATTTTCGCACCATATTTTTTTAGAATATTTTTTGAAATATCTATTTCTTCATTTACAGTTTTAGATTTGTAAGCTATCAAAAAACCGTTTTTATTCAGCAATGGAATTGCATATTTTATTAACAAATCTAATTTTGCAACTGCTCTTGTAACAACTATATCAAATTTTTTATCTTTTATATTCTCAACTCTATCGCATATTGTTGTAAGATTTTTTAATCCAAGTTCTTGAGAAATTTCATTAACAGCATTAATTTTTTTCTTAATACTATCAATTGCAGTAACGTTAATATATGGATACTGAATTGCAATCGGTATAGCAGGAAAACCTCCTCCTGTTCCTATATCAAGTATTGTAGAAAATTTAGTTATATCATTTTTCTCAAAAAACTTAGTTATAGACAGAGAATCAAAAATATGTTTTTCATATAAATATTTTTCATCATTTTCTGATATTAAATTCAGCTTTTTATTTTTTTCTAAAAATATTTGTTCAAATTTTTTAAATATATTATCCATTAAGCTCATTTCTATATTTTAATCTTATTTGTTCATAATTTTGTTCACCAATTCTGAACTTTATATCATCAATTCTTAATTGAATTTTATTTAAATTATCTCTGCTAAAATTGTTTTTTGCAACTTCATAAGCATTAAAATATTCATACAAAGCTTTTTCATTATCCTGTAAATTATAGTAGAAATCTCCTGCAGCAAGATATGAAGATGCAATATAGAATTTATCACCTGTTTTCTTAGCACATTCTTTAGATTTAACTAAATACTCAGCAGCTTTTTTTGCATCTGTACGCCTTAACGTTTGTACGAGTTTTGAGGCAGAAAAATACATACCGTCATAATTTTTATTTTTTTCGTCTAATTCATAGGATTTTATGAAGTATTTAACAGCTTCCGGCTTTTGATTTCTTTCCAAATATATAGTTGCTATATTTGAATAAGCTGATGAAAGATAAGTATTAGTTTTTTCATCCTTATTAATACTTATACATCTTGTGTAATAATCAAGAGCAGTATTTACATCATTTCTATCATCTGCTATTAACGCATACTTAAAATATAATTCGGCTAAAACCTGCGGTTCCATAGATAAACTTGCTAAATTAATTGCTTTTTGATAATATTCATAGGCACTGTCCGTATTGGATAGACCATCTTCAATAGTTGCAAGTAAAATATATGCTTTTGTTACTAACTCATCAGGCATATCTTTTGTATTAATTATCTCTGCAAGTAAAGCTTTTGAATTATCTAATTTGTATATTTCATAATATACGTTGGCTATATCATATTTAACTTGATTTGCCTTTACAATATCTGATGTCTTTTCATAAAATTCTTTTGCCTGTGTATAGAATTTTATTGAGTTATCAAAATTTGACATTTTTTGATAAGCCAATCCAAGTTTTGAATATATTGTAGGAAGGTAGACATAATAATCATTGTCGTCTTTGTATGTTAATGCTTTAGCGTACAGTTCAATCATTTGTGCATATTGATAATTTCTTTCCTGTTTTTCAGCAAAAATCATTATATCAGTTAATGTAATATTTATTTCATTTTGAATTATAGGAGTTTTATTTTGAACTTGATTTTGTTTTTCTACACTTTTTACACTGTCTGAAAGCATTTTTTCTTCTTGTGGTGTAATATTTGAAGGTAAATCTTTTTTCTCAAAACCCAATTTACTTAAATCTATATGTACATTTTTACCTGCAGAAGAATTGGCTAAATTTATCGGCTGTTCCTGTTGAACCTTTTTAGGTTCTTCATTCACAAATAAGCTTTGTTTATTTGCATCATTATTTTGAACATCCTGATTTATAACATCATTGGCTGCTTCTGAATATGTAACATAGCTTAATTCATTTGCTTTTTCATCTTTTGTTATTTGACGTTTAGTAGGTAAAAACATCGAATGATATTCGATTTCTTTTCGCATTGTTTGTCTTGAAAGTAATATAGTTCTTTCAAACGGCTTTAGCGGAAGCTGTTGCTCATAAATATCAATAATGTTTTGGTGAATTTTTAAAGCAATATTTTTTTGAATAGATGCCTCAACTCTATCTTTAAAATAATCTTGAACAAATATTTGATTATTTTGTTCAGTAACGATTTTATTTTCTATTAAAGTTCTTATAGAATCTTCATCATACATTCTTATTTGCTTTAATAAGTCTATACTTACACCATGTCTTATCAAACACAAAAACCAAAAAAATCGTACTGCCTGTGCAGGTATTAGATAAAATGTTTCTGATAATAAAAATTCATAATAAGATAAAAAGCTTTTCTTAAATGTTTCTAAAAATGTTTCAGCAGTAAGTTGTTTTTTTTGTAAAATTTTTAAAGTAAGAATTAAAAAGAAATAATATCCTCTGGTATATTTATATAAATCATCCAATACTTTGCTATTATACTTAAACTTATTATCTTTAAGATACTTTTCAAAAAGTGATTTTTCAAGAAAAGATGTTGTAACCCTGTCTAAAACATAATTATCAGGAAACATTGATGATTTAAAGGTTCTTCCTACAATTATTACTTTTATTTTTCTAAATGAACTTAAGTGGAGTAAAAAATTAATAATTTCTGCATTATTCTCTTTTGTTAACGCTTCAAAAGAATTTAAAATAATAAGTATTGGTTTTTCAATAGTTGATAAATAAGAATGTATTTTTTGGTTAAAATTTTCTGATTTAATTTTTGGAGTTTCAATAATTTTTTGAGCTTCAAGCTTTTTAAATTCTTCGAAAAATGTTAAAAATATATCATCAAGAATAGTTGTTTCAAAGCAATTATGTTTTAATACTACAGTTTCATCAGATAAAAAATTTAAAGAATAATTAACAAGTTGTATCTTACCTGTTCCCATAAAACCGTTTATAAATAAAATAGGTTTATCATTTTTATAAAACTCATAAATATTATTTAATTGAGATTTATTATTTTGAATTAAAATGGAATCAATCATAGATGAATCTTGATTATATAAATCTTTTTCATCCAGTGCAAAATTTAAAAATTGATATTTCATAAGATTATATTAAACGATTTTAACAAATTTTGCAAATATATATAGCCATAATTGCAAAATTAATGTTTTAATAATAAAATATTATTATATAAGGGGTAATTTATGGAATTTTTCAGACAACATCAAAAGTTGATAATCGGTATAATAGCGGTTACATTTATTGCTTGGACAGTAGGATTATTGCTGCTTCCATTGATGTTACGTTAGGTATATAAGGTGAAAAAGATTTTTACAGTAAAAAACATAGTTAACATACTGCTGTTAATGCTAACAGTTGTATTTTGTATGCCATGTTCTTTTTCTGCAACTGTAAAAACAAAAGAACAAGCCCGTACTAAAATAAACCACTTAAAATGGTTGGAAACAATTGAGCATAATAAACTATATAAAAATCAACAAAAACTTGAAAATACTACATCAAGTTTAAAAAGTTCTAAAGCAAAACTTGAAATTACAACTAATGAACTTGCTGAGCTTGAAAAAAAATTGCAAACTGCTTCTTATGAGTTTTCATTCCTTGATTTTAGAATGAAAACCAGAATAAGAAAGGTTTATAAATCACAGCGTAAAGGATTTTTTATTTTACTTCTTTCTGCTAAAGATTTTAACACTTTTTTAGATAGAATGTATTTTGAATCAAAGCTAATAAAACAGGATTATAAAAGAGTAGAAAAAGCAAAGGCAAAAGCAAAAGAAATTGCACTTTTAAAATATAACATTGAACAAAAAAAACGTATGCTTGCTCATTCAATAAAAACAATTAATTATCAACAGCAATCCATACAACATGATATACAACAAAATGAAAATATGATACATCAGCTTAGGACAAATCGTGTAGCATACGAAAAAGCTGAAAAAGAACTTGCTAAACAATCTGCAAGCTTAAAAACAATGATAAATCGTTCATCAGATAAACAATCGACAGGATATATTTCATCCGGTTTTATAAAGCCGATTGCCGGAAGAATAACTTCTCCTTTCGGTTGGAGAAGACATCCGATATTTAATAGCCGTTCATTCCATTCCGGAGTTGATATAGGCGGACAATACAAAGGTTCTATCAGAGCATCAAATTCCGGTAAAGTTATCTATACCGGCTGGTATGGCGGATATGGAAAGGTTGTTATTATTGATCACGGAAATATAAATGGTAATTCCATTTCTACATTGTATGCCCATTTAGATTCTGTATCTGTTTCAAATGGAGCTTATGTATCAAAAGGACAAGTTATAGGTAAAGAAGGAACAACAGGTTACAGTACAGGACCTCATTGCCATTTTGAGGTAAGAGTAAAAGGTAAACCTGTTAATCCATTAGATTATATATAGTCATAGAGGTATAAAATTGATAAATATTAAAAATATAACAGTTACATTAATTTCATTTTTTATTTTTATAATGCCTGTTTTTTCGGTAGAGGAAATAACAATTGATGAAAAATCAAATAGTATGTCAGAATTTTCTGATTTTACAGGTGAAAATTTCTTTAAATCTGCTCCGACATTAAATGATGAGCGTCAAAAAAATATAGATGAACAACGAATGGAATATAATAAAAAATTTAGACCTTATTTTACCGGCTCTTTTGACTATTCAAGCAAAAAAACAATGCCGCCTTTAAAAAAATTCAGGTTAAAAATTGCAAAATTTAAAAATAATAAAACTGACAAAAATAAAGATAATAGTACATACGTAGATGCAAACGGTTCAATTCAAGAAGAAGTAAATGAAGTTGCTAATGAAGAAAAATCGGAAACTCAAGCATTTATGAAATGCAAAACTGTAAAGTACCTGCCGCAAACTCAAGAAATGGAAGCTGTTGGTAATATTGAAATAACATTTCCAAAACAAGGAACAATTATTACTGCCGATAGAATGACATATAACCAAGCGGGAAATATTATACAGGCATTTGATAATGTGAAAGTTATTAAAGGAGATAAAGTTGTTTCCGGTGATTATATGAAAATTAATATGAATGAAGAAACAGGTGTTATTGATAATATTAAAACATCTGAATTAAATTTCACTATTCACGCTGAAAACGGATATATGTTTGGAGATACAATACTATCAACGAACGGTAAAATATCATCTGAACATGACAACATTTTATCTCTAACTTCTCCGGGTTTTGGAGATGAAATTACAAAAATGATTATTCCGGAAAGTGATAAAACTTTTATAATAAAAGATATTGATTCACATAAACTTGTTGTAAAAGTAAGTGATATAAATATTAAAGCCAAAAAATCACATGATACTATACAATTAAAAAATATGAAGGTATACAATAAAGCAGGAAAAAAATTAGTTTCACTTCCATCTTTTACTTTCTACACCAATAAAGAACAGGATTATTTTGAAGGAAATTTCCCTGAACTTGGTTCTTATCCTGAATTTGGTATGTATGCAGGGCCGGGATTAGTTTTAGAAACTCCATTCGGTTCAACATTAAAATTAATGCCTATTGTTGCTAAAAGAGATAAAATTGGTTTTGGTGGTATAGCTAAATTTAAAAGCGGTACTAATAAAACTGATGTAGGTTATAATACATCATCAAAGCATATTATGATAAAAGGTCGTCAACGACTTGATGATTATTTAACGGCTCAATATGGTGCTAATTCTTATATGGATGAATGGTTTCTTGGTTCATCATGGCTTGGATATGGTGGTGAATTAGTATATGAAAGAGGATATAAAGCAGATGAATTTATGCTGAAAAATACTAATACCTTCTTTACACATAGAGCATCCGCAGGTATGTTTCAACAAAATTCAAGGGATAAGGATAATGACAAATATAGAAATGATTCTCACTTTAAAAATTTTAATGCTATAGGTACTGCAAGATTTAAGTATATGGCAGAAATACGTCAAAATATTTATTCATATAACAGATCTCATAAATATTCAAAAGAGGATATTGTAAATAATGATTTAAGAAATTTAGAATTAGATATAATAGGACAGACATCAAGTGCATTGTACGGTACCGGTGATACGCAGTTTATTGGAAGAATAGGACCTCGACTTACAACGCAATATAAAAATTGGAAACAAGAATTAGGATATTTTTTAAGCGGATACTATGATCATTCACCATTAATAACTATGGATGCATACAGGTATGGTCATTCTAATATTTATTTAAGAGAGTATTTGCGGGCTCATAAATATTTAACTCTTGGATTTTATGGTTCGTACAAGTTATCAAATGATATTGAATACGATTTTCAATCTACTAAAAACTCAAAATTTAGAGAAGCAACATTTTATGTAGCACTTGGACCGGATGATTTTAAGCTTAATTTGGGCTGGGATATAATCAGAAATTCTACATATTTTGGTATATCAATGGCTATGAATACAAAAGGAACTGATTTAGAATATGATAGGTTAGAAATTAAAAATCCTGATAAATTAGGTAAATCAGACGGAGAAATTAATACCAAAGAACATACAGATTTTGTTTCACCTCCAAGTCCATACAGAACAAAAGCTATTGTAACTGATATTGAAGACCAAACTACAATTATGAACGGAGAAAATTTATAATATGAGCAGGAAAGAACTAACTGATTTATTAATAAAGTATGGAAAAAAAATAGGAGAAAAAAACATGTCTCCGGGTACATCAGGCAATTTGTCCTGCAGGTATAATGAAAAAATATTAATTACAGCATCAGGTTCTGCAAATGGTGATTTAAGCGAAGATGAAATATTACTTATGGATTTTGACGGAAATAAGCTGGACGATACTTCAAAAAAATTATCAAGCGAAAAGTTTTTACACATAGAAATTTATAAACATCGACTTGATGTAAATGTGGTATTACACGTTCATTCACCATATTTATCATCTTTTGCAGCGGCACATATTCCTTTAGATAAACCAATAATGGCTGAAAATACTTTTTATTTTGGTGATATTCCAATTGCAGATTATGCACTTCCTTCATCAATAGAACTTGCACAAAACACCGTAAAATGTTTAAAAAACAGAAATGCAGCATTAATGGCTAATCACGGTTTTGTAATTGTATCTGACAATATAAAAGATGCATATCAAAAGCTTGAAATTGCAGAATCCTATGCTCAAGTAGTTTTAAATACATATTTGCTGGGTGGTGCAAAAACTTTAAATCAACAACAAGTTGATGAAATAATAAAATTAAAATAGTTTTTTATTTGAAATAAGTTCTACATCTTTTTTTATAATATATTTTGCTAAGCCCTCTCCCATTGAAAAACAGCTTGGTATAATTCTTAATGCAGCTTGCGAATAAAAATCAGCGGATAGACATCTACCTGCAACAAATAAATTGTCTATATCGCAAGACATTAAGGATTCTACAGGTAGTTGATATTCACCAATATTTGTATCTAAAATAGACTTGTTATTTTTATTAGAATGTACATCTATTGGATAATTTGAAATTAAAACCGGATTTTCAAATTTTTTACCACTTTTTAAATCATCAACAGTGTAAACATATTTACCTTTGATACGTCGTGAAACACGTACACCAAGCATATCCGCAATATTTGATATATATGCTTTTTCAAATCCCTTTAAATATTTTATACAAAATTTAGATAATCTGAATATAGCTTGCCTACCCAATATTAAAGCTTTTGAAGCACTTTCTGCATCAAGCGGATTTATTTCATCTCTAAAATATATTCTCGGACAGTTAAATCCAATAGCATCAGTCATTCCTGGAATTGTAAATACCTGAAAATAGTTCCTATCCTCATCTTTTATTATTCCATCCCTTACACCTTCATCAAATAATGGCTTTAAAGCCCATTGCTTGGATACATCCCAAGTATATGCTGTTGATAGGTGTATTTCATTACCACTTTTGTAACATGTCGTAACATTTCTATCTTTATCAAAATCCATTAACCAAGATGAAAATTTTTCTAAATTAATTCCACTCATTATAAATCGTAAACTCGTCGGTTGCTGCTGCAAGTTATTTTCCAAAAAATTACATCTTGCTATTTTTCCAATATCACAATTTCCTGTTGTATCAATTACATATCTCGTTACGATAGGTGGCGATAATATTTCATCTTCTTTATTATTGATATTATCGGTATAAATCGCTTCGATATATTTATTAGATATATCTAAATTTGAAATTTTAGAATTAAATAAAATATCAACATTTGTCTCCTGCATTAAATCATCTAATGCAATTTTCGCAAGTTCAGGATTAAACCAGCCAATATTTCCGTCAATATATGTTATTTGTCCTTTATAATGCTTCATTCGTTTTACAAATGCTTCTAAAAAATCAGTGTTAATTTGATTTTTTGAAGTATTCATCATAGGAGAAACAAAAGCAGAAGTCATAGTTCCGCCCAAATGAATATTTTTTTCTATAATTAAAACTTTTTTACCAGATTTACCAAGATTGTATGCAGCAGAACATCCTGCTGTACCACCTCCGGCAATTACCACATCATACGATTGCATTTTTATCACCTGAATAGTTTTTTATAAAATTGGAGCAAGATTGTAAATTACTTTCTTTAACTTCAATATTTCTGTTTGAAATAATTTGTAAGTCTGTTAAATCTAAATTTTCATCTCTGTACATAATACCTGATTTAGAATGTATAAGTCCTAAATCATATTTATTAAATTTATATTTAATATTCTCAGGATTTTTTGATGCAATTGTTCCTGTAAATTTATTTTCTTCTTTATTAAAAATTTTACCTGCATAAAAACCTGCACTTAAAAAAGCATTTCTAACAGGCGCAGAATTTGTATAAGTTAAAATTACACCATCATAATTTAACATTGAATATAATTTTAAAATAAAATCATACGTCCATAGCATTGGAGTTTTACTAGGTGTAAAGGCATCTAAAAATATAACATCATATCTTTCAAAATTTTTATCAAAAATTTTTCTTGCATCTATATTGCTGAAATTTATAGAAATATTGTTATCATTTAGCAATTTTTTAGCCATTTTATAACTCTTAGATATATACCTATAATATATATTATGTAAAAAGGCCGATTTAATTTTACTTCCCTTTAGTTTGTATGTATTTTTTAGATAAAATTTTGCAAAAAACACCATATTTTTATCAATATATTTTTGATTTTGTTTTTTTCGTAAAAATTTTATAACATCATCTGAAAAATATTCATATTTATATTCATCAATCAATTTCATGATTAAAATATAATTAACACATTTATTGTAAGATAATTTCTTAAAAGTATTTTTTTTGTCATTTAATAATTCATCAACTTTTTTAATCCCTATTCCTTTTGGTTTAAATTTTTTAGATTTATTTTTTAATAAAGGAGAAATTTTAATTAAAGTCTTATCTATATCAACTGCATTGATATTAATTGTATAACCATTTTTTTTATTATTTATTCCAACATAGTCATCAATAATCTTTTCTTCAATATTTTTTGATTTTTTAAAACTATTTTTTAAATCAATATCATTTGATTTATTTATATCT
>Ga0256404_1011509_pt1 | contig 11819 bp, 6 predicted proteins | sample RumenRJG_01DNA_FD_185990 | JGI IMG/M metagenome (GOLD analysis project Ga0256404, IMG submission 185990) | Bovine rumen microbial communities from Lethbridge, Alberta, Canada - RJG_01 | ecosystem: Host-associated > Mammals > Digestive system > Stomach > Rumen | place: Canada: Alberta | collected... | reverse complement strand
CGAGCATCTGCGCGCCGATGTCGCGGTAGTACGGGTCCTCATCCATCCAGAACGTACGGCCGTACTTGTACCCCGTCCACGACGGATCGCAGATCGTCATGGCGTAGCCGCGGCCGCCCTGCTCGCCGACCGCGTAGACATTCAGATAGCGGATGATATTGTCCGAGCGCTGGTAAAACGCGCGGATGCGCGAAAAGAGCTCGCGGTACTCCGGCGTCTCGCCGCCGCCCGGCGCGAGGATGACCGGCAGCTCGCGCTCATTGACGACGAGCGCCGCCACCTCGACGAAATTGCGCGCGACCGCGCCGTACGTGCGGATCATCTGCTGCTGGTAAATGCCGCGCACGAGATAGAACAGCACGCCGCCCGCGATGAGCGTCACGAGCGCCATGTTCACGAGGAGCTTCCAGCGGATCGGCCGCTTCCGCACGCCGTCCGCGCCGCGCCCGTCGCAATTCATCGGCGCGAGGAAGATGTCCGGCGCATAGCGCGCGAGCGCCGTGAGGATGAGGTATCCCGCCGCCACGTCGAGCGCGTGATAAACGCCCGAGAAAAACAGTGCGCCGTCGCTCAGTGACACGCCTTGCGGCACGAAGAACGGATGCACGATCGACGGCGCGATCGGGAACACGAGCCACAGGCCGAGCCAATAGCTGGCGATCCCTGCGGCAAAGCCGACGGCGAGGCCGCAGAGAGCCGCCCGCCCGTAGTGCGCGAGCCAGCCGTGCCGCGCGCCGTAGACCGTCGCAAACACGACGGCGAAATCGATTGGCAACATGAAAAAGCGCGGGTTGCCGACGGCAAAGCCGAGGACGGCGACGAGGAGCGCCACGAAGAAGCCCTGCAGCAGTCCGAGCGAGGCCGCCGCGAACATCGCGCCGAAGAACATCAACACAAGATGCCCCGACGCATATGACATATAATAGAACAGCAGCTCCAAAAGCATGGCCGCCGCAAAGCGCGGCCACCAGCTGCCACGAAATCTGTCGAACATATATGAAGTCTCCTATATCCTATTGCCCCATAGGATTCCATGCTCATCATACACGAATTGCGATGGAAGTGCAAGCAGGAACGGGACGGTCGTACTAGTTTTGTTAAAAAGCAGGTCATGGCACGCCCGATGAAAATACAATACTTGTTACGGCGTACACCCGCACACACCCACCACCGCTTTGCGGTCCCCCTCCCTCGGAGAGGGAGGCTAAAGTTGCAGGATAAAAAACAGCGCCGCGAAAATTCTTCGCGGCGCTGAAGCGTTCAATGGCAGGGGCAGCAGGACTCGAACCTACGAATGCGGGATTCAGAATCCCGTGCCTTACCAACTTGGCGATGCCCCTAGGTTTGTTGTTGACGACAGCCATTGCTGTCAACAGATGATATTATACGACACGAGCGGCTCGCTTGTCAAGAAATTTTTCTCTGCAAAAACCGCGCAAACTGTCCTTTATTTATGGTATAATAAATGATAATCCATCAACTTCATGAATCACGCGGACGAAAGGGGATTCATCACATGGAAATGAAATACGAAGTCACGGTCACGGCTATCGGCAACTTGGCGCGCACGTTCCTCATGAACAACCAGAGCGTCATCCTGCTCGATGAAGGCATCCGCCCGAACCTCTCGGAGATGGTCGTCGAGCACACGGGCGGCGAGCTCAAGGGCGAGATCAAGAAAGGCGACAAGGTGAAGATTGGCATCGCCGAGTACACGGTCGTCACCGTCGGCGCCGACGTGAACCAGAACATCAAGGAAGAAGGCCACTGCACGCTCGTCTTCAACGCCGAAGGCACGATGCCCGGACAGCTCATCCTCAAAGGCAAAGGCCAGCCGATCTTGTCGCTCGGGCAGAAGATCGAAATCTACAAAAAATAAATATGGTATAGAAAAAAATCGTGCCGGAGGCTTTCGCCTCCGGCGCGATTTTTTGTTCGCATGAAATCTGTTGTTTTACTCCGCGATCATCATGACGCTGCCGTTTTCGGCGAGGTCGATCGTGAGCTTGCCGTTTTCGACGGTGTACGTCTTGCCGCTGAGCTGGTCGGTGAACGTCGTGCCGTCGGCGGCAGACGTCTTGAACGTGAACGTATCGGCTGCGCCGTTGTTCAGCGCGACGATGCCGTAGCGGCCATTGTCCGCTTTGCGCTCATAGGCGTACAGTGCGCCGATGGCAGAGAGGGTCTTGAGGTCGCCGCGGGCGAAGATGTCCTTGTTGTCATTGCGCACGGCGATGACCTTCTTGTAGAACTTCTGGAGGTCTTTGTCCTCCTTGCCCCACGGGAACGTGCGGCGGCAGTCCGGGTCTTTGCTGCCGTACTGCCCGGCTTCGTCGCCGTAGTAGATCGTCGGCATGCCCGGATAGCCGAGCTCGAAGACCGCGGCCATCTTCAGGCGCGCCTTGCCGAGGTTGTAGTCGAAGTCCGCCTTCGACGGCTGCATGACGCTGTCCTTGCCGCCGCCATAGAGGTAGATCGCACGTGCCGTATCGTGGCTGTCGACGATGTTCATGAGGTCATAGAGAGCTTCCTTCGGATAGTTCTGCTGGAGCTGCATGAGCACGTCGTCCGTATCCTCGGCCTTGCCGCCCATCACGTAATGCATGACAGCGTCGGAGAGCTTGTAGTTCATGACGGAGTCGAACGTGTCGCCCGTGAAGAACTGCGAGCCGTCCTGCCAGATTTCGCCGAGGAGCAGCGGCTCGTCGCCATTCTGCGTCTGGATGGACTTGACTTCCTTGCGGACGTCGGCCCAGAATCCCGGCGGCACTTCCTTCGCGACGTCGAGACGCCAGCCGGACAGGCCGTAGTCGAACCACTTCATGATGACGCCCTTCTCGCCGCCCTTGCCATAGAGCAGGTAGTCGCCGAGATCCGTCTGGATCGTCTTCGCGTCATAGCCCGGGAAGTCTTTGTCGCGGAACGGCGCGAGGCTTGAGAAGCCCTGCCAGCTATGGTAGTCGTACTTCGCGCCCATCTCGTCTTTCGCTTTGCGGTTATAAATGTCGAACCAGTTCTCCCAATGCCACGGGCTGAACGTCTGGCCTTCGGCTTCGAGCTGCTTCTTCGCTTCGGCCTTCGCGGCGTCTTCCGTCATGCCCTGGTTCTCGAGGTCGTAGATCTTGCTCCAGTATTCATAGGCGCCGACCGTCGGATACTTGCTGTAGCGGTCGAAGTAAATGGAATCGTCGCCGATGTGGTTGTAGACGCCGTCCATGATGAGGTGCATGCCGCGCTTCTGCATTTCCGAAGCGAGCGCCTGCAGATCATCGAAGTTGCCGAGGAACGGATCGACCGTGCCGTAGTCACGCGCATCGTAGTGATGGTTCGAGGACGCGCCGTAAATCGGGTTCACGTAGATCGCCGTGACGCCGAGATCCTGCAGGTAGTCGAGCTTCTTCGTGATGCCGGCGAGGTCGCCGCCGAAGAAGTCGTTGCAATCCCACTGGTCGCCGTCGGCCTTGCCGGCGTTCGAGTTCGCCGGCAGCGCGTTCCACGAGCGGTGCTGCACCGGCTGCGGGCCGCGCGCCGTGTCGCGCGCATTGTCGTTCGACTTGTCGCCGTTGAAGAAGCGATCCGGGAAAATCTGGTAGCAGACGGCGTCCTTCGCCCAATCCGGCGTCGTGTAGCCTTTCTGGTAAACGGTGACCTGGAAGTACTTCGTGCCGCGCAGCTTCAGCTCGCCCGTGCCGCCCGTCTTCGTGTCGTCGCCGTATTCCTTCGTGTCATTCAGGACGAATTTGTAGCCATAGATGCCGTAGCTCTGCGGGGTGAACGTGCCCTGCCAGTAATCGCGGCCGCCCTGCGTCGCAACTTTCGTCATCGCGACATAGCTCGTCGTGCCGCTGTCGTAATCCGGGTTGTACTCGTCGCCGCCCTTCGCCGTCATGGCTGCTTTCGTGACCATGATCTTCGCGGACTCGACATCGCCGGCGCCCGTCGTGAGGCGGAGCGTCACGGGCGTGCCCTCGGCGACCGCGCCCCACGGGCTGCGCTCATCGCTATTCCAGCTGTCATGCGAGACCTTGTCCGCATGGATGCTGCCGTCGTCGGCGATGATGCGTTTCGCCGCCTGATCGTAGTAGAACGCGACATCGCCGTCATGCGCGATGTGGATGGCCTGCGTGACCGGCTCCTCTCCTGCCTGCGTGATCGTCGCCATGTAGTCGCCGGCCGCGACCTTCGCATTCGTCTGGAAGAGGTTCGACAGCATGAGGTCGTACATCGTGCCGTCGTCTAGCCCCTCGATGCCCGAGAGCACCGGCAGCTCGTCGCCCGTCAGCATCGTGTAGCTGTGGGAGTCCGCGATGCGATGCGTCTTGTCATTATAATAGAAGGTAACCGTCTCGGCATGGTCGAGCGTCATGGCGACATTCGCGCCATCCGCGATGCCGTTCAGGCCGTAGTTCTCAGCCCAGCTGCCGTTGATGGCGATCTTGTAGTTGTACGTGCCGGCCGGCATATTCTTGATCGTAAAGGAATAGAAGCCGTTGCCGTCGTCGTGCATCTTCGTCGCCATGTCGGACGGCGCCCACTTCGCAGCCGCGCCGCCGAGCGGCTGGAGGTCGCCGCAAAGGACGATCTCGCGCTGGTTCGCGAACTGCGCCTGCTCGGCGTCTTTGCCTTCGTAATCGTAGCTGATTTGGTGCGTCTTTTCGTCGTACGTGAACGTGACGTCATGATCAGCCGCGAGGCGCAGCGCGATGTTGCCGCCATTCGGCTGGCCGTCTTTGCCGTAGTTCACATCCCACGAGCCGCCGACGGCGACTTTGAAATCATAATTACCCTGCGGGAGCTTCCCGGTGAACACGCGATGACCGTTCCCATCGGGCTTCATGATCGTCGCCGCATCGGAAGGATCCCATTCCTTTGCCGCGCCGAGCTCGTCCTGCAGAGAACCAACGAGCACGACATCCGTCGGCTGGACCGCGCCCGCGGGCGCAGCGGCCGGAGCTTCTTCCTCCGCCGGCGCCGCCGCGCCCTGGCCGTCATACGTGACGGTGACGAGATGCGTGACGCTGTCGTAGACGAACGTGACCTCGGCGTCCTGCGGGAGCTTGAGCTTCATGTTCGCGCCGTCGGACGCGCCGTCCGCGCCGTAGTTCTCGCTCCAGGAGCCGCCGATGGCGATCTTGTACTCGTAGTTACCTTTTTTGAGCTTGCCTTTGAAAATATAGTTGCCCTTGCCGTCCGGCTTCATGATCGTCGCGCCATCGGACGGCGCCCAATCCGTGCCGGCGCCGAGCTTCGTCTGCAGCGTGCCGACGAGGACGACGTCATCCGGGCCGACGGAGGCCGCCTCAGCGACGGACGCCGTGAGGATCGTCGGCGCCATGGTGACAGGCAGCGCCTGCGGCATGGCAAAGAGTCCAAGCGCGAGCGACACGCCGATCGCCCGGCGGAGTGCTTGTTTGCGGTTCATAGTGATCAGATACTCCCTTCGTGGAAAAGGAAATTTTTGTGTGAGGAAAATTTTGATGTTGTGAGAAAGATAAATTTGTCGCGAGAACGGAATTCCCCCGAACCATTGCCGACCTGATGCGCCCCGGCAGCCTCTCCCTCTGGGAGAGGGGGACCGCGAAGCGGTGGAGCGGGTGGCGAAGGTATGACATAACTCATACAGATACATTCCCATCGAAGGAACGACCTACCTTCGACGAAAATGTAGTATCAATCTGTTACGCCCTACCTCCGACACCCTTTCCACCGCTAACGCGGTCCCCCTTCCCCGTAGGGGAAGGCTGCTGTACTCGTAACCTTCGGCAACAGATGAAACGATTCCATCTCTCGCAAAAAAAAGATCGGGACCTCTGTAATGAGGGGAACGTCGCAACCTTGCCCGTTTGGGGGAATGGGAAGGTGCGAGGTTCCCCCCACTCAGAAATCCCGATGGTATTTAGGAAATTTTGGAAATTTGTGCTGTTTCAAAAATTGAAACTTGTTTCACGCTTTTGCTGCGCTGTAGCGATCAGAAGTGGAAGTCGACCCAGCTGCGGAGGATGTGACGGTTCGTCGGCGTGCTCCATGTGATGTTCTCTTTGAGATGCGGAGCCCAAAGCGTTTCCCACTCGACGTTCTTCGACGGAACACACTTGAAGCCGAAGTACCAGCCACGGATACCATTGCAGAAGGTCGGCTCACGCGTTGCCCACTCATCATCATGACCGAGATCAGCAAATGCGCCGAGGTTCATGTACTTCGCATACAGTCCCCATGTACCCTTCTTGTTGAGGTCCGTACCACGATAATCGAAGCGGACAGCGATGTCGCGATCACCATGACCGAAGTTGTCATTCTGATTCGTGAATGCTTTGACGTAAGAGCCTGTCACTGAGAAGTCTTTGAAGAGTTTCACCTTCAAGTCAGCATTGAAGAAGCCCGACGTATCATACCAGTAGCCGCTCGTGGAATTCGCATCGTACTTGTGACCGACAACGCGCGTGTAGCCGATATTCGCATCGATGTACTTGCCAAGCGGTCCCCAGAAGTCCAGTGTTGCATTGACTGGCGCACGGCGTGAATAAATCTTCGAAACTTTATATTCGCCCGTCGATGCATCCTGCTCAATCTCATATTCAGAGCAATCAGAAGAAGATTTCCAATACTGGGCGCTCAGCCACCAACCATGGCCGTGCTCAATCGGATGATACGTCGCGATGCCATCCACCTGACCGCCGAGCAGCAAGTTCTGCATGCCGATGCCGTTCCATTTGCGACCAATGTTCGTGTACCAATTGCGCTGCGGGCCGAGCTGCGTCTCCACCCAGATATTCGAAACGATACCGCTGTGGTTCTCATCGTTTTCGGGAAGATCGCGTTGCGACCCCGTCACAGGGAATCCAGTAACGATATGACCACTTTTATTTGTCGCACGGCTCGAAGTAATATACTCGCCATCACGATAACGTGCGTTCTTTTCAACCGTGAAGCGTGCTACCGTACGATCGCTGACCTTCATCTGGCCTTCGAGATCCATGTAGAAGCGGTTGTTGTAATCGCCCTGGTGACCGTCCGATTTCAAGCCGTTGTCATCGCCGACCTGAACGCGCGCCAAACCGGAAACCTTGAACTTATCCGTCTTCTCTTTGAGGTCCTTGATGTCTTTCGTGTTCTGCGCCGTCTGCTTCTTCAGCGTCGCGATCTCGTCACTGTACTCGGCAGCGAGCTTGTCGAGGACGGCCTGGTCGCCGATGCCGAGGCCGCCTTTCTGCATGGCCTTCGCGACGATGGACGCCATCTCGTAGCGCGTCATCGTGCGGTCGCCCTGGAACGTGCCATCGCCCATGCCGTCGATCACGCCGTCTTTGGCAAGGTAATCGAGGGCGTCATACGCCCAATGTCCCTGGGGGACGTCGCTGAAGCTGTCCGCACCCTCGGCGGCGAATGCCGTACCAGAGACGCTGACCGTCAAGCCGACGAGCAGCGCAAGGGCTTTCTTGCTGAGTTTCATCTAGAAAGACTTCCTTTCCCTGTGGGAAGCGTTAACATTTCCGCTTCCCTGAATCCTTGATATCTATCTATCACAGGTCTTCCGATCGTCTTTCCTTGTTTCGGCTTTCGAATCCCTGTAATATTCCTTGGCAATGTCTTGCCTTTCGATGGTTCTTATTTTATCTCAAAATCAACTGAAAATCGATAGGTTTCGGCGCTTTTGAACGTAAGTACGCCGCTTGAAACATGTTTCCGCGCGCTTGTCGGCGTTCCGTCATGCGTTCGCCACGAGCATTGCGCCGACGCCGGCGTAGACCGCCGCCGCTTTCTTTTTGATCACGTCGCGCGCCGTGTCGACGACGTAGGCGTGCTTCTGGTACGCTTCGAGCATCGGCAGGTCGTTCACCTCGTCGCCGATGACGTAGACTTCCGCGTCCGGCCAGTTCATCAGCTGCTTGAGGTGCCCGATGCCGCTCGACTTGCTGATGCCCGGCGGCGTGATGTCGAGGCTGCAGCGATTCGGATAGGCATGGAGATACGCTCCATACTTCGCGTTCAGCACGTCGGCCGCCGCCGCGGAATCCCTCGGTTCTTCGAAGCCGAGCGAGAACTGGTGGATCTGCGGCAGCGTGAGGATGTCCTTTTCCTCGATGTAGATGACGGGGAAATCCCACTCCTTCCCTTCGCGCATGATCCACGAGCCCTCGCTTTCATGGCAGAGGTACGTGCGGTCTTTTGCGGAAAAGGCAAAATGGAATGATGCTTGCACGCAGGGCTCCTCGCTGACTTTTTTCAAAATCTCGGGTTTGATCTGTCCCTCGTACAGCACTTCGCCGTCCTTGTCGCAGATGATCGCGCCGTTGTTGCAGACGGCAAAGTCAAACTCGATGCCATAGTGCCGCAGCTGCGGCGTCAGCATGCCGAGGTCGCGCCCGCTGACGGGGCCGAACTTGTGTCCGTGCTCCCGCCAGACGTGAACCCCGTCCACATCATCCTTTGAAATCGTATCCTCGCGGAAGAGCGTGCCGTCATAATCGCTGCAAGCGATCTTCATCGTCATGCGTTTCCGCCTCCTTTCGTGAGAGCGGTTATAGAGACGTCTCCTAGCCTGCTCCTCTGGAAAACTGCCACAAAGCCATTCTTTCTACGCCTCCCCCTCTGGGGGAGGTGGCCCCGAAGGGGTCGGAGAGGGTAACGTAGCAACTAGATTCTCATTCCTCTCGAAAGGAATACAGACCCCTTCATGCGCTACCCTCCGCAGCAAGCTGCATAAGCGACCGCATCGGCGCTAAAGCGCCGTGCGTCTGCTTATCCGCCTCGCATTCGCTCGGCACCTCCCCCAGAGGGGGCGGCTTCGGAAATCACGCATTCACTCGGCATTTTCCAAACAAAGCGACACAAACTTTCTCTACAACACTCTCTATTTTATATTTTTATATTTTTGTTTACTGTTCCTGGTACTGCTGTCCGCGCGTTTCTGCCGTCGTATACACGACGGCTTCGAACGGGCGCAAGGTGCCCGGCTCTTCATCAGCTTGCTGCGCGGATGGATAGCTGTCCGTCAAGAGGTTCATGCCGCGCACGAGGTCGGCGTCGTAGGACACCTGCTCCGCCGTGAAGTTCACGAGCGTGACCGTCGCTTCGGCACCGAGCGTGCGGCGGAACGCGTAGATGCTTTCGTCCTCCGTCAGGAGCTCCGTGTAGTCGCCGGCCGTCAGGCATTCGAGCTCGCTGCGGTACTTTGCGAGGCGGCGATAGTACGAGAGCACGGAATCCATGTCCTCGGCCTCAGCCTCGACGGTATGCGTGCGGTCGTGCTCGACCGGCAGCCACGGCAAGCCGGTCGTAAAGCCGCTGTGCGTGCCGCGCGTCCACTGCATCGGCGTACGCGCATTGTCGCGCGAGAAGCGGTGCACGGAGTGGAGCGCCGCCGCCTCGGTGTGGCCTTCGGCGAGCGCGCGCTTGTATTGGTTGTGCGACGAAAGGTCATTGTAGCACTCGATGGAGCCCCAGGTGACATTCGCCATGCCGATCTCCTGGCCTTCGTAAATAAATGGCGTGCCCCGGAGCGTCAGGAGCACCGTCGCCATCGCTTTCGCCGCGAGGTCGCGGTCCGCGCCCTCGGGGAGAAAATGATTGATGCAGCGCGGCTGGTCGTGGTTCTCGAAGAAGATCGGATACCAGCCATTATTCGCCGTCGCCGTCTGGCTCGCCGTCAGCGCTTTTTTGAGCGCCGTCAGCGGCCACGGCTTCGCGTGGCACCAGACCTCTGCACCGCCCGGGAACTGGACATCCATATGGCTGAACTCGAACAGCATGTCGAACACGCCGTTCTCGCCGACCCATTTGTCGAGGTCTTCGGCCGGCACGCCGTTCGCCTCGCCGACCGTGAAGATGTCATGGCCGTCAAAGACTTTTTCCTTGAACTCGTGGAGATAATCGAGGATGCCCGTCGTGTTCGCTTCCATCGCATGGATGTCGACGAGCCCATCGTTGCTGTCCGGCTGGCCGTCTTTGAACTCCGGCTTCTTGATGTAGACGATGGCATCGATGCGGAAGCCGCCGACGCCCTTGTCCAGCCAGAAATTCGCAGCATCATACAGCGCTTGGCGCACGTCGGGGTTCGCCCAATTGAGATCCGGCTGCTGCGGCGCGAACGTGTGCAGGTAATACTGCTGGCGCTCTTCGCACCACGTCCAGGCCGAGCCGCCGAAGATCGAGCGCCAGTTCGTCGGCGCGGCGCCGTCGGGCTTCGCATCGCGCCAGACGTACCAGTCGGCCTTCGGGTTCGTCCGGTCCTTTTTCGACGCGAGGAACCACGGGTGCTGGTCGGACGAGTGGTTGTAGACGAGATCCATGACGATGCGGATGCCCCGCTTTTTCGCCTCGGCGATGAGGCGTTCCATGTCCTCCATCGTGCCGTACGACGGATCGATAGCGGTGTAGTCGGCGATATCGTAGCCGTTGTCGACCATCGGCGACGGATACACCGGCGTCATCCAGACGGCGCCGACGCCAAGCGTCTTCAGGTAGTCGAGCTTCGAGGTGATGCCACCCAGGTCGCCCGTGCCGCTGCCCGTCGTATCGAGGAAGCTTTTCGGATAAATCTGGTAAACCTGGCTGGTCTGCCACCATCTGAGTGTTTTTTTCATCATAGTGTTTTTCCTCCACTATCAAACGGAAGCGCGAACCGCCGGGCGCCCGGCTTGCAGTCCAGACGCCCGGCGGCTCCATCGCTTCTTGGGGGAAATAGGGAAAAATAAGGGGATTAGGAACTATATTTTCAAGCAATTTTGGGGGAATTGCTGAAAATCGTGGTTATCTACGCCTCCCCCTCAACCGCAAGCGGTATAAGCGACCTCTAAGCGCTAAAGCGCTAAGAGTCTGCTTATGGGGGAGGTGGCCCCGAAGGGGTCGGAGAGGGTAACGTAATATCTACATTCTCATTTCTTTCGGTAGAAATACAGATTTTGTTCATGCGCTACCCTCCGCAGCAAGCTGCATAAGCGACCGCATCGGCGCTAAAGCGCCGTGCGTCTGCTTATCCGCCTCGCATTCGCTCGGCACCTCCCCCAAAGGGGGAGGCGTGGGGCTTTAGAACGTGATGACGTCGCTTTCTGCGCTCGTGACCTCGCCGTCGGCCGCTTTCTTCATCTGCGGATACTCGGCGGAGTTCGTGATCGCCATCATGACGATGTCCTTGTAGCCGGCATCGGCGATGACCTTGCGGTCGAACTGGATGAGCTTGTCGCCGGCTTTGACCTTGTCATTCTGCTTGACAAAGCACGTGAAGCCTTTGCCCTGCAGGTTGACCGTATCGAGGCCGATGTGGATGAGGAGCTCGGCGCCATTGTCGAAGCGCAGGCCGACCGCATGGTTGCTGTCTGCCATGACCATCGTGACTTCGCCGTCCGCCGGTGCCACGACCGTGTCCGTCGTCGGCTCGATGGCAACGCCATCGCCCATCATTTTCTTCGAGAACATTTCATCGGGGACTTCGCTCATATCGACGAGCTTGCCGCTGACGCAGGCTTTGATGCCCATGGCGAGCGTCTTGTCGCCCGCCTCGGCAGCAGGCGCAGCGGTCGGAGCAGGTTCCGCAGAGAGAGCCGCAACGTCGCCTTTGAGCAGGGCATCGAAGTAGCCGCGCACCTGCGGGACGTTCATGCCGACGATGACCTGGATCGCATGGCCGTTCTTCACGAGGCCGTATGCGCCAGCTTTCGTGAACTTGCTGGCCGAGCCAACCTTGTCCGGATCGGCGACCGTGACGCGGAGGCGCGTCGCGCAGTTCGTGACTTCTTTGATGTTCGACGGGCCGCCGAGGCTGTCGAGGTAGACGCGCGCCTGGATGGCGAGCTTGTTGCCGGCGAGGCCCATCTCTTCCA
>Ga0256404_1011508_pt1 | contig 11820 bp, 12 predicted proteins | sample RumenRJG_01DNA_FD_185990 | JGI IMG/M metagenome (GOLD analysis project Ga0256404, IMG submission 185990) | Bovine rumen microbial communities from Lethbridge, Alberta, Canada - RJG_01 | ecosystem: Host-associated > Mammals > Digestive system > Stomach > Rumen | place: Canada: Alberta | collected... | reverse complement strand
CCCTGAGAAATAGCGCCAACCGGACAGGTGTCAGCACAGGTGCCGCAGGAAATGCAGGAATCAGAAATCTTATATGCCATTTTGTTACCTCCTATAGGTGTAATACATAACGCAGCTGCCGCGAAAGTACTGCAATGCCGCGAATCATCCGGCAGCGTGGTTACCTTATATATTCTGCTGTGCACATCATACAACACGGGTTTTTTGTTAGTCAAGAGCAACAAATCATTAGTTTATCTGCCTTTTCAAGCTGCATCCGCAAAAATGCACAAAGCGGCTCCAAAAGGGCATAATATGGTGCTTTTGCCGGATTCTGACGGCCTTTTGACCTTTGGATCACAAAGATCAGGGGTGCTAAACATATGCGATCTGTGATATAATCAGATATAATTTTGACGCAGCCATTCATCACGGAGCCGGCGGATCCGGGACCGTGATGTTTCCAGCCAGGCCCGGCAAGGGCTGAGTATTTTATGAAAAGTAAGAGTTCATCATTTTCCATAGCGCTTTATATGCGTTGGCCGCTGCTTCTGTCAGCACTTCTTGTGGTGCTTAACCTGATCCTCTTTGCGGTGGATGTCAGGGCAGGGCTGTTCATGCTGATCTTCACCGGCATTTTCATTGCGGTCTCCATGCTCCTGTACTTTTACAGCCGCAAGGGGCTTTATACCGGTCTTGCCGATTTTGCACAGGGATTCGGATCTGCTGAGGCCAGACTGCTCGACGATATGAGCAGCGCGGCTGCGATCTGCGACCAGAGCGGGTATCTGATCTGGACGAACCGTTCCTTTGATGAGCAGTTTTTATCCGAGCATAAGGCGTCCAATATCCAGTCCGTTTTCCCGGATATCAGCAGGGAGATCCTCACGGAGCTGGATACCCAGGGCGTGATCCACAGTTCTTTTGAAGACCGGCGGTATCTGATCGAGATGAGCCCGTCCACGCTCGCTGATTCCGGAGACGGCGAAGAAGCTCTGATGCCGAGAGAGGGACAGCATCCTGTGATTGCTGTCAATGTCACGGATGAGACGGAGCTGGTGCGGTACCGGCAGCTTTACGAGGAGAACCGTTCCTGCGGAGGCCTGATCTACGTCGATAACTATGATGAGGCGCTGGCGTCGATCGAGGAGGTCCGCCGCAGCCTTCTGACAGCCCTGGTCGACCGTCGGATCAGCAACTATGTGACGAGTATGAACGGCATCGTCAAGAAGATGGAGAAGGATAAATACTTCTTCTTCATCCGGGAAAAGGATATCAAGCGCATGATCGAGGATAAGTTCTCGATCCTTGAAGAAGTCAAGACCATCAATATCGGCAACGAGCTTTCCCTGACCTTAAGCATCGGCGTGGGCAAGGACGGTGCGGATTATCAGACCGATTATGATGATGCTCGTGCGGCGATCGACCTTGCGCTCGGCCGCGGCGGCGACCAGGCGATCGTAAAGAGCGGAGACAATGTCACCTACTTCGGAGGCAAGACGGCCGCCAAGGAGAAGAACGCCCGCGTCAAGGCACGTGTCAAGGCACAGGCGCTGCAGGAGATCCTGAACTCCGGAGACAAGCTGATCGTCATGGGCCACAAGAACGGCGATGTGGACAGCCTGGGGTCTTCGGTGGGTATGTGGAAGATCGCTACCGCATTCGGAAAAAAGGCGCATATCGTCCTGAATACTGTGACACGTTCGCTTGACCCGCTTTACAAGGCATTTAAGGAAAATCCGGACTATCCCGGTGATATGTTCGTTACGGGAGAGGAGGCTCTGGAGCTTCTCGACGGTCAGACCATCGTGACGGTCGTGGATGTCAACCGTCCGAGCTTTACGGAAGAGCCGAGACTGCTGCAGCGCGCGGAGAAGGTCGTCCTGATCGACCATCACCGCAGAGGGGCCGAGTCTGTGGAAAGAGCAACGCTTTCCTATGTGGAGCCCTATGCGTCCTCCGCCTGTGAGATGGTGGCGGAGATCATCCAGTATATCAACGCGGATATCCGGCTGACACCGCTCGAGGCAGACGCCATGTACGGCGGCATTGTGATCGATACGCAGAACTTCGTCAACCAGACCGGCGTCCGGACCTTTGAGGCGGCAGCCTTCCTGAAACGTCAGGGAGCGTCCGTTCCGAAGATCCGCAAGATGTTCCGTGACTCCATGAAGGACAGCCGTGCCCGTGCGGGTGCCATCGAGCGTGCGGAGATCTACCGCGGGCATTATGCGATCAGCTCGCTTGACCCGACGGATGTGGATTCCCCCACGGTCGTGGGCGCACAGGCGGCAAACGGACTGCTCGATGTGGACGGGATCCGTGCAGCGTTTGTGATGACGCCGTATAACGGACAGATCTATATCTCCGCAAGAAGCATTGACGAAGCCAACGTGCAGCTGATGATGGAAAAGCTCGGAGGCGGCGGACACATGACCGTTGCGGGAGCCCAGGTAAAGGATATGACTCTCGAAGAAACGGCGGAGCGTATCAAGCGGATGATCGACGAGGAAGAGGAATAAGTCCGGCATTCGTCCGCAGGAATCTTATGCGGGAACCGGGCAGACAGGGACGGATGCTCTGCATCCGTCCGGATCAATAAAGAGATAAGGAGAAACAGGATATGCAGGTAATTCTGATAGAAGATGTCAAGAGCCTCGGCAAGAAGGGAACGATCGTCAAGGTCAATGACAGCTATGCAAGAAACTATATCATTCCGAGAAAACTCGGGATCGAGGCAAACAAGGCCAATCTGAACGATCTTAAACTGCAGAACGCAAATGCGGAAAAGCTCGAGGCTGCGAAGGTGGCCAACGCGAGGGACATGAAGACGGCGATCGACCAGAAGACGGTCCATATCGCGATCCGGACCGGCAAGGACGGAAAGGTCTTCGGCTCCGTGACCGGCAAGGAGGTCGTGGAGGCTATCAGCAAAGAGCTCAAAGTCGACATTGACAAGAAGAAGATCGTCATGGATCCCATCAAGACGATCGGTGTGACTCCGGTGAATATCAAGCTGCATAAGGACATCTCAGCCGTGGTCAATGTCAGCGTTGAGGAAGCCTGATCATGGATGAAACCAGGCCCAATGACATACTGCAGCGGACTGCGCCGCAGAACATAGAGGCTGAAAAAGCGGTCATCGGCGCCATGCTGATGGACAAGGAAGCCATTGAAAAAGCCCTGGGCATTCTGACCAGGGACGATTTCTATTCCCGCCGGTACGGCCTGATGTTTGAGGTGATCCGCAAGCTCTACACGGATATGGACAGGGACTCCGTTGTGGACCTGGTGACCGTACAGGAGCAGCTGGCGAAGGAAGGCGCGCCGGCCGAGATGCAGACCGCCGATTTTGTGCGGAGCCTTTATGAGGCGGACCCGGTCTCCATCAACATCCAGTCCTATGCCGAGATCGTCCGCAATAAGTCCATTCAGCGCAGACTGATCAATACCTGCGGGGAGATCAGCCAGCTCTGCTATGATGACAATGAGAAAACGGAGGATATCCTGGCGGAGACAGAGAACCGTATCTTTGATATCCTGAAAAAGGGCACGACTGCGGAATTCGTTCCGATCGATGAGATCGCGATCGAGGTCTATAACAAGATCCAGCAGGCGGTCTTAAGCAAGGATCACATCACGGGACTTACGACAGGATTCATCGATCTCGACAACATGACGACCGGATTCCAGCCGTCTGACTTTATCCTGATCGCCGCCCGTCCCTCCATGGGAAAGACGGCATTCGTCCTGAACATCCTCGAACATGTCGCGGTCAAAAAAAACCGTCCGTGCATGATCTTCTCACTGGAAATGAGCAAGCAGCAGCTCGTCAACCGACTGTTTGCCATGGACTCCGGGATCGACGCCCAGGACTTACGATCCGGAAAGATCAGCGAGACCGACCAGGAGCGGCTCTTAGATACCGCGGACCGGATCGGCAGCTCCAACATGGTCATAGACGACACCCCGGCGATCACAGTCACGGAGCTGCGTTCCAAATGCCGGAAAATGAAGCTTGAACGCGGCCTGGATCTGGTGATCATAGACTACCTGCAGCTGATGAGCGGCGGCGGGATGCGTCATAACGACAACCGTCAGCAGGAGGTCTCCGACATTTCCCGTTCACTGAAGGCACTGGCGAGAGACCTCGAGTGTCCGGTCGTGGCACTTTCACAGCTCTCCCGTGCGGTAGAGACCCGAACCGACAAACGGCCGATGCTGTCTGACCTGCGTGAATCCGGTGCGATCGAGCAGGATGCGGACGTGGTCATGTTCCTCTACAGAGATGAGTACTATCACCCCGATTCAGAGCACAAGGGCGAGGCGGAAGTGATCATCGCCAAGCAGAGAAACGGCCCGATCGGAACCGTCAAGCTCTACTGGCAGTCGAACATCACAAGATTCGTAAACATGGAAAAAAGCTACGGATAATCGGAAGGGGCTGTTGCACTAAGACCAGCGTACAGAAATCCCCTTCTACGGTTCCCCTCCCGCTCGTGTTTTCGCACTGATATAATTAACCGAAGTTCGGAAAAGAAGTCAATGAAGCGAAAACGCTCGCTGCGGGCCGACGACGTCCGTAGAAGGGGATTTTGTACGCATACATCTAATGTGATATGCTCCCCTTTAGGTATTAATAGGAATGAAAAAGGCGCCCCCGGGCGCCTTTCATGTACATAAGCTCTCTCTTATCTGGTTGCAAGGATCTCGTTGATCTGTCCGGTCAGAGCATCACAGTCGATACCGTGGACCATGCAGGCCTCCTCCAGCGTCTCCATCTGGGAAGCGGGGCAGCCAAGGCAGTGCATGCCTTCACGAATCAGGATCGGAGCAATGATCTCATCTACATAGAGCAGCTCACCGATACGCATATCCTTGTTGATCTGTTTCATAAATATAATTCCTCCTGAAATTACTCAGATACAGCGGTTATATCTGTGCAAGCCTGCGGATCGCGTCTCCCGCGCAGATGATGCTGTAGTGCTCATCGTAATAAGCGGGCGTGTTGATCACGATACGTAGCATGCGGCCATATTCCGCCACAATGTTGCAGGCCTTGGAAAAATCCTCGGTCGTGGTTCCTTCGCTCCGGATCAGCAGTACATACTGCCGGTCGCGGGGACTTTTGTAAAGAATGCTGCTGCCCTCAAACGAGGATACAGCCTTAGAAGCGGCAATCACCATATCCAGGTCGTCGAAAGCGAAGGCTCTGAACTCCGCAACATCTTCCGCGGCAGCCTTTGGAGCATCGTCGGCAGCCGATCCGGATGCGGGAGCCGCCGCGTTTTCGACGGTGCCGGCCTTATCCTGCTGGGAAGCCAGCGCGCCGGCCCCTTCAAGCAGGGCTGAGGTAAGACGGGAGATCCAGTCTTCTGCTTCCTTTTTGCCTGCTCTCCCTTGCGTAAAGCGGGAGAAGCGGGTATCGAGCTCCTCGGGATCGGAAACCTTGGAGATGATCAGCTGTATGGAGTCGCTGCTCATCGGGATCGCTTCGATCATGATCGGTGTATTATCTGCATGAAAACCAACCTCGGCGCCGGCCTTGGTCATCATTTCATCAAAAAGCTTTCTTGCTTTTTCAGATCCGTATGCCAGCTCCCGAAGGTTCAGGTTGCGTACGCTCAAGTCGAAGCTTGTCAGCGTGCAGCGTATGGAGTTTTCGTTGATCCGTTCTATTCTCATGCATTCACCTGCTTATTTGGATAATTATATTACACCAAAATACAGCAAATATCAAGTGCATAATATAAGGTGATAGCGTCTGTAAACGTTATGTAAATCTTATTACTTTAAGGACTTTGACTTTGTATTCTTCTTATGAAATAATGAAGACGCAAAGAGGAAAGATCCGGAGATCTCCAACCCCTTTGAAAAGCAAATACAGGTCTCTAAATCTTCAGTCTGACAGCCATCGGGAATTCTCCCAAACAGCGTATTTTCTTAGACGCCTGTTGTGCAATTCGACATGTATCTGTATCTCTTTGACAAAAACAGCGGAGACGGGCTGACTGGCCAGAAGCCCCGAGGACCTCAGTCTTTTTCGGAACTGTGTCATACCCGAAATGAGCCTGAGACCGGCCGCGAAAGGAGGCGTATTGACCGAACGACACAATAATCGCAGTTGCAAGCATGATAAGACGCGTCCTGACAGACGTAAAAATGAAAGCTGCCGCCTTCCCCGGGAGACCCTCGAAGAGTTTTTAAACGGGCTTCGCCGGATGAAGCAGTGTGGAATACCGGTAATGATCGGCGGAAAGGAGAAGCCGGAAGACAGCTGGGATGCCATTTTCAAAGCGGCGGAATCAAGAGGCGAGTTCTATATGGCGGATTACATCGCAGCGCCGTATGGAGAGATCAAGGAGATCCGTCTCGATAAGATCAGAATTCATGACCTGAAGTAAGCAGCCGACGCGAGCACACGCAGAACTTTGGCCAAGAGCCTCTCCACTGCCGGAAGCGGCAGACTGACAACTGAATAACAGAGAAAAATCAGCCTGACCAGGATCCCGTATCAATAGAGGCTCCGACAATCTGCCCTATAACAATCGAACGCCGGAGCATCTGTCAGGTTGATTTTTATGTGGTGGAAATGATATAATTCAATGATTGCAGTATCAGCTTCGGGACTCGGCCGGAGCATACAGAGGAGGCAGTCTTATCGCATGGGAAGCAGAAGCAGAAAAAAGAACACAAAGGGAGGAGCCGCGGCGATTTTGTTCCGTCTCCTTTTGTGCCTCGGACTGATCATTCTGCTTTTTCTGGCTTTCGGAACAAAACTGTTTGCAAGATGGCTCCCTTCTTCGGAGAAAAAAGACCTTTCGGAATGGTTTGAAGTGGAGGGAGACGAGATCCGGCTCTATCTGGACGGACAGATGGAGGCGGAGCAGACGGGACTGTACCGCTTCGACCATGTTTACCTGCCGCTTTCCTATGTGCGCGGACAGGTCAATATGCGCTTCTTTGAAAACAGTGACAAGACGGTTTCAATGACTCTGCCCGGAGAAGAACAGCTCTTTGACGCACACAGTTATGAAAATGGCGCCCCGGTCCTTCTCTCTGAAGGAGGAGACAGCTATATTCTGCTGGATACCGTCGAAAAGTATACAAGCCTTGAGGATATGTCCTATACGGGAGAAAACGACGGGCCGTACAGGGTCTTTCTCTACAGGGGCGGCAGTGAGGGCAGCTATGCCTATGCAAGAAAAAAAAGCACGGTGCGTACCCGCATGTCGCAGACGGCTCCGATCCTGGACACGCCGGCAAAAGACGAACGGGTCCTCCTTTTTGATCAGAAGGATGAATGGTGCAGAGTCCTGACGGATGCCGGAGTGATCGGATATATGCCGGCGAGGGACCTTGAGAATACGGAAAGCTTCACCCGTCCGGATACCTGGACCATGCCGGGGGCATCGCATTATCATATGGACGAAAAGGTCGTCATGGGATGGCATTCCCTTGTCGGCACCGCCGCCAATGAATATCTGGAAAGCCTTGTCGCAAACACCGGGGGCGCGCTGAACGTGGTGAGTCCGACCTGGATCCAGATCAGCGGCGCGGACGGGAGCTTTGAAAACTATGCCACGGAAGACTATGTGGAGAAAGCACATGCAGCCGGAATACAGGTCTGGGCAGCGGTGGACAACTTCAATCAGCCCGGAGGACTGCAGGAGTTTTCCACGGGAGCGTTCTTCTCCGACAGGAAAAAGCGCGCGGACTTTATCAGAAGGCTGGTCGCGGATGTACAGCGCTTTCACATTGACGGCATCAACCTTGATTTTGAAGGAATTTCCGCTGACGCTGGACCTGCCTATGTGCAGATGATCCGGGAGCTTTCCAACGTGTGCAGGGATACGGGAATCGTCCTTTCCGTGGACAACTATGTGCCCTATACCTACAACAGCCACTATGAGCTCGGAGAGCAGGCTCTGTATGCGGACTATATCGTGATCATGGGCTACGACGAGCATACCGGAAAGGATGTCGGCTCCGTTTCCTCACAGCCCTGGTTTGAGGACGGTATCCTGAGGGCGCTTGACGAAGTGCCGGCAGAGCAGCTCATCGGCGCGGTTCCGTTTTATACAAGACGCTGGGAGATCAGCGGCACCGGCGTTTCTTCCTATTCTACAGGAATGATGGAGGCGGACCGCTATGCGGCAGACCACGGCATTTCTCTTTCCTGGAACGAGGAATGCGGACAGTTTTACGGCGAGCTCCGGGAAGGCGCCGTCACTACGAAGATCTGGATGGAGGATATCACCTCACTTACTTTGAAATCAGACTTCCTGAAGTCTTACGATCCCGCAGGCATAGCGGCATGGCGGCTCGGCTACGAACCGGCATCGGTCTGGGAAGTGCTCGACTGGAACGGAAAACGCAGGGAAACAGGAGATATCGCGGAAAGCGAAGCAAATGATGGAAACCAGGATAATCAAACTGAATGATTACTGCCGGACGGAGATCTTAAGCGATGCCGACCGGGAAAAGCTGAAAGAAGCAGCAGAGATCCTTAAGGAGGGAGGCCTTGTGGCATTCCCTACGGAAACCGTGTACGGACTTGGGGGCAACGCCCTGATGCCGGAGGCTTCCGAGAGGATCTATGCCGCCAAGGGAAGACCCTCGGATAACCCGCTGATCGTACATATCGCGGACATAAAGGATCTTAAACCGCTGGTTTCCGAAATACCGGAAGCCGCACGGAAGATGGCGGAGCGCTACTGGCCGGGCCCCCTGACCATGGTGTTTAAAAAATCCCCTCTGGTGCCGTCCAGAACGACCGGCGGACTCGATACCGTTGCAGTGCGTTTTCCCGTACATCCTGCAGCCATGGAGCTCATACGCCTTTCCGGGGTGCCGGTCGCCGCACCGAGCGCAAACCGTTCCGGGCGTCCGAGTACGACAACGGCAGCACACTGCATTGAAGACCTGACAGGAAGAGTGGATGCGATCGTAGACGGCGGCAGTGCCGACATCGGAGTAGAGTCCACGATCCTCGATGTGAGCGGTGAAGAGCCGCAGCTGTTAAGACCCGGCGCTGTCACAAAGGAAATGATCGAAGAGACCTTAGGGATCGAGCTTGCCGAGGATGCGGCACTGAAAGGTCCGCTTGCGGCAGACGTAAGGCCCAAGGCTCCGGGAATGAAATACCGGCATTACGCCCCGAAGGCCCCGATGCAGCTCGTGATGGGAAAGAACGGGAGCGAAGCGGTCGCTCCGGCGATCCTTTCCTGCCTGCTGGAATCCATTCGGAAGGGACGGAAAACAGCCCTTTTATGTTCAGAAGAATGCCTTCGGGAGCTGAAAGCACTTGACAGTTTCCCTGAAAAGGATATCATAATAAAGCCCGGAGGAAGCCGCAGGGATCAGTACGCAATGGCACATGATCTCTTTGAGCTTCTCAGGGAGATGGATGAAACGGACGCGGAGTATATCATTGCGGAGGGCTGCTCTGAGGAACAGCTCGGATACGCGGTGATGAACCGCCTTAAGAAGGCAGCCGCGTGGCAGATCAAATACGTGTAAATGGCATTTCCAAGTCGGAGTGCCGGAGCCTTGCCGGGTATTTCCACGCCACTTCGAAAAGCAGTTATATGAGAGAATCCCACAAAAAACGAGATGAACGCCTCGGACATATCCTGGAAGCCCTGGACCGTGAATACGGTACGGATCTTCGCTGTGCCCTGACGCATGAGGATGCCTGGGAGCTGCTTGTCGCGACGATCCTGAGTGCCCAGTGTACGGATGCCAGGGTCAACATGGTCACCCCGGATCTCTTCAGGAAATACCCGACGCCGGCGGACTTTGCGGCGGCGGACTTAAAGGAGCTCGAGCAGGACATCCACTCGACGGGGTTCTACCACAACAAGGCGAAAAACATCATTGCCTGCGCCAAACAGCTGATCGAAGAACATGACGGAGTCGTGCCTTCTGATCTTGAAAGCCTGACCGGGCTCGCGGGCGTCGGCAGGAAGACAGCGAATGTGATCCGCGGAAATATCTATAATGAGCCGAGCATCGTCGTGGATACGCATGTAAAAAGGATCAGCAGGCTCTTAGGGCTTACGGATACGGATGATCCGACAAAGGCTGAATTTGAACTGATGGAGATCCTTCCAAAGGACCACTGGATCCTCTGGAATATCGATATTATTACACTGGGGCGGACGATCTGCATCGCCAACCGCCCGAAGTGCAAAGAATGCTTTCTCCGGGATTACTGCCCCTCGGCAGATAAGACCGATCAGAAAAAGAAGAAAAACTTGAAAACCGGGAAGGAGTGAAGTGAATGAGTCCGAATACCAGAAAGGTCATGGCAGCTGTGATCGCCCTGATCCTTGTGGTGGCGATGGTTCTGCCGATGGCACTGTCCGCCCTGCGTTGATGAATGGATATCGTTGTGACCGGCTATGCCGGACTGGACGGCAGCCGTAAAATATATCATCATATGGAATACCGCCGGAAGCTTCTGATGAAATATTCAGAATGCTTTTTTGGCGTATTGGAAAGCGGGTCCCGGGAAGCTTCCGGAGGCGGCTCCGAGGGGGACAGTCCTCTCGAACGGCGCTTTCAAAGAGAAAGAGACAAAGGACTTGCCGCGGCGGCCTCCATGGACGGAGGCGTGCTGGCAGCGCTCTGGCAGCTTCTGAAAGGGAGAAGGCTCGGAGGAACCTATGACCTTTCAAAGATCCCCGTTCTGCAGCAGACGATCGAGGTCTGTGAAATGTTCGAACTGAATCCGTACAGATTATACGCTCCCTCCTGCAGGGTATGGCTGGCGGAAGAGCCGGGTGAGATCCTGAGCGATGCTGCCGGTGCCGGCGTGCCCTTTGCTGTGATCGGTTACACGGCAGGGGGCGCTGCGATCCGGAGGACGGACACGGATGTGCCCTCCTCCCTGCGCCGTCCCGAAGGGGACGAGCTTTACAGACTCAGCGGATTTCGGGAGGATCAGAGCTTAAATTGCAGAAAGTGAGCAGACATCCTTAAGGAAACGCAAACAGACTTTTATTTCAGAAAGGTTGAGGAATGAATACCATGACAGACAAGATCCTGACAATACTTGAAAAAAACGCACGCATCCGCACGGATGATCTTGCCAATATCCTCGGCGAGGATTCCGCTTTGGTCCGCCAGGAGGTGGAACGCCTGGAGGCGGAGAAGGTGATCTGCGGCTACCACACCCTGATCAACTGGGACAAGGTCGGACAGGAGAAGGCGGATGCCGTGATCGAAGTTAAGGTAGCGCCCCAGAGAGGCGTCGGTTTTGATCAGGTCGCAGAGCGGATCTGGCAGTATCCTGAGGTCAGCAGCATTTACCTGGTCAGCGGCAACTGTGATTTTATGGTCATGATCCAGGGAAAATCCATGCGTGAGATCGCAATGTTCGTTTCCGAGAAGCTTTCGACCATCGACGGGGTCTTAAGCACCACGACCCAGTTCATTCTGAAGAAGTACAAGCAGGAGGGATTTGTCGTGGATAATCCGCGCAAGGATGAGCGGGAGGCTATATCATGAGAGATCCCTTAAACAGCTTTATCGAGCAGATCCCGCCTTCCGGCATCCGAAAGTTCTTTGACCTGGTTGCCGAAATGGACGACCCGGAGGTCGTTTCCTTAGGCGTCGGCGAGCCGGACTTTGATACGCCCTGGCATATCCGTGAAGAGGGTATTTACGCGATCACAAAGGGCAAGACCTTCTACAGCGCAAATGCCGGTCTGATGGAGCTCCGCCGCGAGATCTCGAAGTATACCCTGAAGCATTACGGCGTGACCTATGATCCCGCTTCGGAGATCCTGGTGACCGTGGGAGGCTCTGAGGCGATTGATGCCGCCTTCCGCGCCA
>Ga0256404_1011504_pt1 | contig 11826 bp, 17 predicted proteins | sample RumenRJG_01DNA_FD_185990 | JGI IMG/M metagenome (GOLD analysis project Ga0256404, IMG submission 185990) | Bovine rumen microbial communities from Lethbridge, Alberta, Canada - RJG_01 | ecosystem: Host-associated > Mammals > Digestive system > Stomach > Rumen | place: Canada: Alberta | collected... | reverse complement strand
TGGACATCATGTCATATATCAGTACAGGCAGAAAGCATGGTGTCAGCGCATACGAAGCATTGACCGCTGCTTTTGCCGGAAATGCTGAGATTGTCCTGCAATAAGTAGGGGTTCTGAACAGTTACGTTTATTCTTCATTTCTCTTTTTATCATACGAATAACCCGAGGGAGGACTACATAAGATATTTGGACAACCGATTTAGGAGAGAGGGGCTAGGAAAGTATCAAAAAAATATGTCAAACATATTCAGCATTCTGATGGATAACGGGAATCCTCGCCTGGCAGTGAAATATGCACAAAGAATAATTAATGAAAATAAGGGAAAGACTCCGACGAATATTGCCCCCGGAACCAAAGTATACGAGCTGGTACTTGAATTGGCCAAGTATTTGCCGAGAGAATATCAGGGAAGATTCATGAGTGAAGGAGTTCTTCGGAAACAGCATGCAAATGCTAAGGGAGATTGCAGATGAAGTGGAAGAAGATATGGATTGCGAAGCTACGGATCCCTGATGCTGGGTATGATCAAGGAATGGTGAGTGATTATTGTGAACTACTATGGTAAGAAGGAAGTTAAACTATACAACATTCTTTTGCCCATATGGATTCTGGTTTTCTGTCCTACGTGGCTGTGGCTGATCCTGATTCCGGCCAACTATCTGATCGATCGGCTGGTCCTGCGGTGGAGCCTCGGCGATATGCCGGAAAGCGGCGCTTTCTGCAGAAAGCATACCTGGAAGATCTGTATTGCCGGCTTTTTCGGGGATCTGTGCGGGGCGCTCGTCCTGTTTTCTGTATTTGTGATTGCTACATTGGCAGGAGACGGCATGCAGACAGCCCCCTTGTTGGACAAAATAGAGCAAGGCGTGGCAAGTGATCCGTTCAACAGCATTGCGGCATTTCTGATGGTCGCGGTTTCGGTTGCTGTAGCAGGGCTGGTGATCTTCCTCCTTGACAGGAAGATTTTGGCTCATGCGGGGCTTGCTTCGGATCAGGCCGGAAAGTCAGCGCTGTGGATTGCGGTGATCACTGCGCCGTATCTGTATTTTGTCCCGTCAAGGCTGCTGTACTGAGGCGGGGGCACGTCCACTAGGACTCAAGAAATTGCATTCCGATACAAGAAATGATATAATAGCATTACTTCCAATAATTGGAAGTAATGCCTTTTTTATGGAGATAATACTTATGGTAATAATGAATCTGCATTTAGATAATTTCCTGGTTTTTAATGAGTTTGATTTATGTATGTCTTATCCCAAAAAGATAGTGCGTTCCACAATTGAAGGGGAGCATTTGGCGGGGAGAGAACGGTTCAGATATAAAAAAGTCGTTATTTTAATGGGGGCTAATGCAACCGGGAAAACAGCGCTCGGACGTATTCTCATGTCCATTTTTAATTTCATAGACGGGAAAGAATACAGTGGTATTGTAAAGCTGATTGATGATAAGAGAAAAAAGGCGGAGTTCATAATAGATTTAGCTTTCTCTGGTTTTCAGCTTTACAGAATAAAAGGGACCTTTAAAGCGCTGCGCGATGAGACAGATGAATACAGCAGTGAAGATGTGTCGGTGAAAGTATGGAATGAGACTATTTTGCCCAATGACAGTTATGAACGTTGTGTGGAACGTCTGGCTGAAAAACAGGCGACAATTGTTGAAAGCTATATTAAGGCTCTGGAAAAAGTTCCTAAGATGACTTGGTCTTTTCACTATCCGTATGCTCCTGAAGGTAAGCTGCGGACATTGATTCCGTTCAATTCGGAAGAATATCGCAAGACTTTGGAGATGACATTGAAGTCACTGGATCCCAGAATTATCGGCGTTACTAAGGTTGACGAAGCGGTGAGGACAAACAGAACGTATATAGTCCAGTATCCGAATTGTTCAGCAATTATAAGGAACGGCACGGTTATTGATTCACAGATTTTGTCAAGTGGTACTGTAGATGGAATTGGTGTTGCAAATATGATCACATCTATGAAATTAAACGATGTGAGTTTTTATTACTGCGATGAGAAATTTGCACATATCCATTCGGAGGCGGAGAGAGCGTTTTTATCCGTATTTATCGATCTTTTGGGACCGGATCGACAGCTGTTTTATACAACGCATAATTCAGACATACTTGATATGGACCTGCCCAAGCATTCTTTTGCATTTATGAGGCGAGATGAACTGGATGAGAATAGAATTTCCTGCGTATATGCTTCTGCCTATTTGAAAAAGAATACCGATTCCTTAAAGAATGCTGTTGAAAATGACTTGTTTTCATCTGCTCCGAACGTGGATCAGATATTGGGAATTAAAGACACTTGATGGGGACGTAATATGAGGAAAAATGTGAGGTATCATTATTATGTTGAGGGCAATTGCGAGAAGAAGCTCATTGACGAGTTTAAGAAGCAGCAGCTGCCGATTATTTCTGGAAAGATTGACGTCTTCAATGCTGTTCAAGAGGAGTTTACTAACACTCGGTTGAGGATGCTTCCCGAGAATACGGTTGTTATTCTCGTGTTTGATACTGATACAGGAATTGTTGAGATTCTTAAAAGAAACCTGGAAATACTAAAAAAGTATCCACGTGTAAAAGAAACATGGTGTGTAATGCAGGTGCATAATCTGGAGGATGAAATAAAGAGATCGACGGATGTTAAGGAAATAAAGGATTTGTTAGGGTCGAAGAGCAATAAAGAGTATAAGCATGACTTTATTATTGAGAAGAACCTGTATGATAAATTAAAAAGACATCTATTTGACTTTGAGAGAATTTGGGTAACAAGTCCGGATAACGCGTTTAGTGTAATAAAGAATTGCGGAGAGAAGATAAAGAAGAGGGGCTATTAGCTTGATGAATTAACATTTATTTTTAACTCAATTAAATGAGTTAAAAATAAATGTTAATTCGGCAAAAACGAGTTAATGAAGGCACAAGGGGACACTATATTGACCACTGCAAATGAACTGATATTCTTTGATTCAAAGCCTGATGCGGCGGCCCTATATGAGGCCTTTCATGAGGCCGTACTTAGAAAGATGCCGGATACTCGAATCGAAGTAAAGAAAAACTAGAAACTGCTTAGGCAGGCAGTCCGGAGCTGACGCGGAAAGGGGCTATATTATGTCGGAGCAAATCTGCGATATTTGTGGAAAAGAACCTGTGCGAATTCACGTAAAGGGACAAGGAAATAACTGTTTGAAGTGCTACAATACGATGATTTTGGATAGGATTGGGGCAGATGATACTTTCCATTATCCGGATACTATGGCTGTAAGGGAACCGAACGGGAGATTGCACACCTTTCATATAGAGGACATAATTATGGGCGATTCTGTCTGCTGGGATGCATTTGAACAAAACGGAAACTATCATTTCAGGGAGATAACAGATATTGAGTCAAATGGTGCAGCGGCCGCTCAGAGTTTTTTCCGAAAGATTGTTGAAGGAGTCTGTACAAAAAGCCTGTGCGAATTTGAGCACCGTGCTGATAACCTGCTGTATCGCGATGGAAAGTATATTAGCCTGAGAGATAAAGGAACCATCAATATTATCGAAGATGAGGATCGCGGTTATCGGGTTGGATTTGAAATTGATGGGATCAAGTTCAGTGGAGAGGATTTGGAAAAGTTATTAGGCGGATTTCCAGGCTTTTCCATGCGTTATCAGATACATAATGCATCGGATCCGATTCTGAAAGAAGACGAATACCTGGTCCCCGTCTATATAACAAAGACATCACTGATCGATGAACTGAAAACAGCTATAAATATCTATAGTGACAACGGGTTTATATCCTACAAAGAAACATTTAAATTCGATGAGGTGTTCTTCAAGATCATAGACAAACTGGAGATCCTGGCTCATTCCGAGAAACGAGATGAAGCTTTGGAAGCCGGCAGGGAGATGGTGCGGATCATGAAAAGTATTGAGACCGATGATGACTATTTTCCACTCTATGATATTGAACTGATTTGCAAGACTGTGGACCCCTTTGGCATTGATGAGGAACTGAAAAGGATTTGCGGGGATCTTTTTTTCTGAGCGCATGACTAAATGGTGAGTCAGCAGGAAAGGTCAAATGCCTCAACAAAAAGGGAATACATGCCACATTGCGGAAAAACGATCTCAGGCGGGTTAATTATTGTATCGTATTAAGCGGGAGTATATATTGTAACCTGGAAACATTTGCCATGATTGCAGTGTATAGCTGAAGGGCGTAAAAAGACCAGGCAGGGTATTAGTCCTGTCTGGTTGAAAGATACTCAGCTACAGACTCCTCAACAACACTGTTGAGACTCACGTTGTGATTATATGCATATATTGCGGCCCGTTTGTGGAGATCAGTGTTTTTGAATCGGATGTTAAAACTACCTTTAAAAGCCTTTTCAGGAGCTGTCCCTTCAGCGCTACAAAGTTCGAGATAATCGTCAACAGCACCGTGAAAATCCGCGATAAGTTCAGAAACTGTAGTTCCCTCATAAGATATCAAAGAGCGAATACCCTGAACTTTACCGAAAAGAAGTTGATCAGCTTCCGAAAATTCAACACTGCCGACATAACCCCGATATTCCATTGTATTATTCATATTAAACCCTCCTGTTCCAATTTCTCGCGAAGCTGTTTAACCTGATAATCTAAAAGCTCTTTGCGAGGATGAGGTTTGTGCAGCAAGATGGAACCGTGATCATTACTCGTAAATATTACACGAGAACCACTGGTCTTTCCTTTATTTGATTTTTGGAAATTCAGATAGTTGAGAAGAACTTCAGCTTCTTCAAATGTAAAGTCGCGTGGTTTTGATTTTAGTTTTTTGATCAATTTGTCTTTTTGCCCCATTGCGTACCCCTCCTATTGACAGTGTAGCATTGATAGGCAGAGCCCGCAACTAAATATAGTTACAGGAATTGCCTGAGCGCCATAAAGAATGGATAAATGAGTTTTTAACGCTGTAAATGGGTTCTGTAATTGCGAATATGCCGGAGAATTATGATGACTATATTGAAAGAATGGACAATGCAGTAGAGGCATATATGCGCAGAACAGGAATGCCGGATGAGGAAGTGCTTGAGCTCAGAAGACCTGACATGGATTGAAGCATAAACTACAGATTTCTCAGGCGAATAAAAAACAATGAAGCAATACGAATATGATGCCGTAATAGTTGAAGACCCTGACAGCGGAGGAGCTTATGTGGCTTTTCCCTGGGACATCCGCGAGGAATTTGGAAAAGGCCGAGTGAAAGTACATGCGACTTTTGACGGCGTTCCTTATGATGGGAGTGTCGTGAATATGGGCATAAAGGATGAAAAAGGAGAGATCTGTTACATAATCGGCCTTCTTAAGGCGATTCGGAAGCAGCTGGGGAAGAAGGACGGCGATTCGATCCATGTAGTTATAACGGAGAGGTGAGCCGGCGGGACTGTCCACCTGACTCACAGGGTGATGGGTGAAGAAGTATGCGCAACAAGAAAAGAATCCTATTAATCCTCGGCGTCATTCTCTTTTTTGGCGCAGCAGTCGCCTTCGGCATCAGCCGGTGGTACTACTGGCGGGGAGGCTCATTGATGGACGGACCGGCCGACTTCTACGCGAGAATGTTTAGGATGTACGATCTTTTCCTCCGGATTGCAATAGGGCTGTTAGTGGCTGGCGCGGTATCGTTTGCGTTACATTTCTTGCTGAAAATCGTGAGGCGTTCATAGTTATGATCATACTGATAACAGGTGCATCGCATTCCGGCAAAACGGTGCTGGCACAAAAAATGCTCGAAAAATATGGATACCCATATCTTTCGATTGATCATTTGAAGATGGGGCTGATCCGCAGCTGCAATACGGATCTTACACCGGAAGACGACGATGCTCTTACGGAGTACTTGTGGCCTATCGTCCGGGAAATGGTAAAGACTGCCGTTGAGAATGAGCAGAATCTTATTGTGGAGGGCTGCTATATCCCTTTTGACTGGCGGCAGGATTTTGATGAGCAGTATCTGACACAGATCAGGTTCGTTTGCCTTGCCATGACTGCAAAATATATAGAGAACCACTTCGATGAAATCATAAGTCATGAATCGGAAGTTGAAGACAGGCTGGATGAGGCGGATTGTACGATTGCCGGTTTGACGGCGGACAACAAGAAATACGTTGATGGTTTTCAGAAAGCCGGAGAACGGGTTGTGATAATCGATGGTGATTATGAAGAGGCGATTGAGGCTCTATTAATCTGATTTGACGAAAGTGCGAGGTGCCAATCTTTTGACTACAGTAAATGAACTGCTTCTCTATTTTGGAAAACAAGGAGGAATTACAAAATGAATAATGAAGTTAAGGCAAAAAAACACATGTTGTGCGAAAAAGCACCGTTTCTGGCCATGATATTGGGATGCCTGATCGCTTTAGTGGTTATAGGTATACCCAGTGCGTTGGCAGGGAGTTCATTCGTTGGGCAGATCATTTCATGCATAGCAGCGGTAGTCTTTTTGATCGGATTTAACAGATGGTTCGCGCCTGAGTTCAAGGGCGTTTTTAAAGCGGGCATTTCTGCCGGGGAAATGCTCATTATATCTTTACCGTTTATATTCGAGTTAGTGCTCACATATGCTGCGTCGGTTTTTGATAGCGGATTCTATTTCAATCCTACATTGCTCAGCCTGTCTATGGCTTTGGGTGCGGGCTTTTTTGAGGAGACCATTTTCAGAGGCGTTACCATTCCGCTCGCGATGAGGTATCTTAAGAGCAAAAACAGAATGTATATTATTGTAGGTATAACCGCCTTGATCTTCGGTATCCTTCACATAGGAAACATCGTTCAGGGGGCTAACCCCACGATGGCCGTGATACAAGGCATTTCAACAATCTTCGGCGGTTTCTTATATGCCGCTGTATATCTGAGGTCCGGAAGCATTCTGGTTCCGATTTTCGCACATGCTCTGTATGATTATATGTGCTTTGTGACAGATCCTACTCTGGATAACGGCATTATGACTTCAGGAACAGTTACGATCGGCGTAATTCTCAGCGTTGTTGTTTTCGTTATCGCCGGTATCTGGAGCCTGTATTTGATCCGCCCTGCTATGAGGGACAAAATACAGACTTTATGGAATGAGAAGTGGGGAATCGAGTAAACGGTACCTGGTACTTCGTGGAGAATCCTGCAAAGTGCCAGGCACTTTGTTATGGATTGCGAAGCGGCATGCAAGGGGCCCACTTACGGAGGAGAGCAAAGAGCATGAAGAGAACGATGACCATCGCAGAGATCAGTGCACAGCTGGAGTCTTTTCGCGGAGTATGAAAGCGGCGAAGGGCTGATGCTCATGGCGGAAGGAGATGCGGCGCTGGAGTGCCCGTTCAGTATATACCGCTTTCTTGAGTATGTGGAGGCGGGAGATCTGAGTACGCCGTATTAAGGTAGGAGTGTCGCGCATGAAAAAAGAAAATCTCCGGAAAATCATAGATCTGCGCCATGAGCTGCACATGTATCCGGAATTATCCATGCAGGAGAGGGAAACGGCTGAGCGGATCAAGAGGTTTTTACAGGATAACACTTACTTCCGGATTGTTGACAGAGGGGACTGGTTTTACGCGTTTAAAGAGGGGCGAAAACCCGGTCAAAAGATAGCGTTCCGAGCGGATATGGACGCCCTGCCGATCACAGAAGATGACGCCCTGAGCTATCACTCGAGGAATGCCGGTGTTTCCCACAAATGTGGGCATGATGGACATTGCGCGGCGCTGTGCGGACTTGCTCTGGAACTTGACGCAAAAGAAACCGATTCGGATATATATCTTATATTCCAGCCGGGGGAAGAGACCGGGAGCGGGGCGCTATTTTGCCGGGAATTGATTCGGGAAGAGGGCATCACGCGAATATTCGCCTTTCACAACCTTGGCGGCTATCCGGAAGGTAGTGTCGTATATCGTCGCGGGCTTACGCAGCCGGCATCGGAAGGGATTCGAATCTGCTTTGAGGGGAAGGCGTCCCATGCCAGCGCTCCGGAAGAGGGAATGAATCCTTCCAGCGTGATCGCACGGGTCATACTGAAGGCTGAGGAATTGGCCAGGGACCAGTCTGACGGGATGCTGCTTTGCACGATTACCGGTGTCAGTTTGGGTACGGGGGACTTCGGAATCTCTCCTGGAGATGGGGAGATCAGCATGACCCTGCGCGCCGAAAAAGAAGACCGGATGAAGGATCTGGAGCGGCAGATCGTCAGCTATGCGGAAGAGGAGGCGAAGAGGTTTGGCCTCCGGACCAGCCACTCTATTCACGACTATTTCCCGGAGACCAGGAATGATGAGCAGTGTCTTGAGGCGGCCATCCGTGCTGCGTCTCAGCTGGGCATGAACGTAATTTCCATGGAGGATATATGGAGAGCCTCCGAGGACTTCGGCTGGTATTTGAAAGAGTGCCCGGGGGCGATCATATACATAGGCAGCGGGGAGGACTATCCTCCACTGCATACAGTCGCATACGACTTCAACGATAGGATTTTGGAAAATGCTGTCGATTTGTTCACAGCACTTGCAGAGAACTATGAAACCCACTTATGGAGAAGGTGATGGAATTGCTTGGTCAGACTAAGTTTGGAATCCGTGTGATGACGATAGACGATTATGAGAAGGTCTATTCGCTTTGGATGTCGTGCAAGAACATGGGCTTCAACAATCTGGATGATTCGCGGGAAGGAATTGCAAAATATCTAAAGCGCAATCCTTCGACATGCTTTGTTGCTGAGCAGGGCGAAAATATTGTTGGCGTGATCCTTTCCGGTCATGATGGGCGCAGAGGCTTCATACATCATTTGGCAGTTGCGGAGAACTGCAGGAGACAAGGCATTGCGACAGAGTTGCTGGAGTGTGCAGTGTCGTCGCTTGCCGCTGAGGGGATTAATAAAGCCGCTCTGTTGGTGTTCAATAGGAATGAAGCAGGAAATGCGTTCTGGGAGAAGAATGGGTTTACGTCGAGAGAGGACCTGGTATATAGAAACAAAGCGCTGGTGGAAATGGTTAGGATTGATACGTGAGCCTGGAGCAGAAATATGACGCTGGAACGGATTACGAAAAAGAATATTGATTACGCAATTCAGATCCAGGAGGAGCTCTTTCCCGGGGAAAGCGGAAGAACTAATTTCGAGGAATCCATAGATGAGAGTTCCGGCTATGAGTACTTCCTGCTTTATGAAGACGGCGCTTGTATCGGCGTGATAGGAATATACAGTTATCCTGAGGATCAAAATAGCGCCTGGCTTGGGTGGTTCGGTATCAGGGAAGGATTTCGAAGAAAAAAGTTCGGTACAACCGCACTAAAAGCATTTGAAGAGATGGCGGCGGCCAGAGGATACTTGTTTGCCCGTTTGTATACGGACGCTGTGAATAATGATGCGGCGATTGCCTTTTACAAAGCTAATGGTTATATTGATGAGCCCTATCAGAACCCGCAGGATCCGGCTTGCATGAAGTATAGAACTGTGATTTTTTCTAAGCCGTTGACGTCCAGGCCGTTGGAGTTTTGGAACAACAGAAGTATTCACCTGACGGAGCAAATTGCCAAACAGGAGGGTAACTGTGATGATCAGAAATATCATATTTGACATGGTGGGCGTTTTGATGCGGTTCGACACAGAGTCGTATATCGAAGAGCATCATTTGTCTGAAGAAGATGTGGCTATCCTCAGGAAAGAAGTCTTTCGCTCTCTGGAATGGGCGATGCAGGACAGAGGCTCTATTTCTACGCAGGAGGCTGAGCAGCGGATATGCGACAGAGTGCCGGAGCATCTATGTTTTGCCGTACATGATCTGCTCTACCGGGAAGGCAGGAAAATCGTCCCGATCGAAGGAATGCGGGAGCTGCTGCAGGATTTAAAGGACAGGGGATTTCGTTTATTTGTTCTCTCAAATTCGTGTGTGCATTGGCGCAGTTTCTGGGAAGAAATCTTTGGCCATGAGTTGTTCGAGGATGTCGTGATCAGCGCGGAGGTCGGCCTGGTCAAGCCGCAGCCGGAAATATTCCGGTTGGCGTGTGAGAGATTTGGAATCAGTGCGGGGGAATCAGTTTTCGTTGATGATACCCCGGCCAACGCGGAGGCGGCCTATTATGTCGGCATGCAGGCAGTGGTGTTCCACGGCGATACCGCGGAATTGCGACAGGAGTTGGAGAAGGTCATAGCTGAATAAGAAAGAAGTTAAACTATACAATAAGGAATACTACAACTATGAGAGTATACATTGATTTTGACGACGTAATCTGTGAAACAGCAAAGCATTTTTGCTGCATTGCAAAAGAATTATTTGATATTGATCTGCCGTATCAGGAGGTTCAGTTCTTCAATCTGAAAAAGTCTTTTGACTTGGACGATGCTCAGTACGAGGAATTGATGAAGGCGGGGCATCTTCCGCAGACGCTGCTGGCTTATGAAGAGACGCCGGGCGCTTCTGAGATTATCAACAAGTGGGTCGATGAAGGCCATGAGGTTTCCATCGTTACCGGAAGGCCGTTCGATTCGTATGAACCATCCAGAAGATGGCTGGATGAGCACGGCCTGGAGCGTGTGCCCTTGTATTGCGTAGACAAGTATGGCCGCGAACAATTTACATCGGACTTCACATTCAGCATGACTTTGGAACAGCTCTACGGCATGACCTTTGACTTCGCGGTCGAGGATTCACCGGCTGCTTTTGAGCACGTTTTACATTTTGATAATTGTAAGGTGGCAATCTTTAACCGTCCTTGGAATGTGAAGGCGGAGCTGCCCAATGAGAATTTTGTGAGATGTGAGGATTGGGATGAGATTGACAGAGTGTTCAGGGATGGGGTCTGAGCCCCATTACGAGATTTATTCCCTTAATAATTGAGTGAGAATAAGGGAATATTCCCTTATCGGCTTGATTATTCCCTTAAATATTGACATTTTATAAGGGAATAGCGTGGAGGAACGTAAATGAGAGAATTCAAAGTATAGAAGCGGATTTTTTGTCGGGAAGTATATTTCGCTGGAGGCGAAGATAGCAGGGAATAAGGACTTGTACTACAATGCTTTGCTGGCATCCCAGAATGGCTGGCACGAGGGGGAGGATGATCCGGTACCGTTCATAAAGTATCTGCTTGGCACTGTTTTGGCAGCTTACAGAGACTTCGAAGATCGGTTTGCGATAGTGGAAACCAAACGCTCTGCACTGGAGATGGTCAGGCTTGCGTCCCGGAATAAGATAGGGCATTTCACCAAGCAGGATATCCGCGAGCTGTGTCCGTCGCTGAGTGTCAGTTCTGTTGAAGGCGCACTGCGGAAGCTGGTGGCTTCCGGAGAACTTAAACGGGAAGGCAGCGGAAAGAATACATTCTATTACAGGATTTTCTAAGACTGGGGGTTTGACCCCTCTGCCGGGGGAGAAGGTTATGGCATTAGAACAAATCAAAGGAAAACTCATTGTATCATGTCAGGCGCTGCCGCATGAGCCGCTGCATTCAAGCTATATCATGTCCAGAATGGCGGTTGCCGCGATGGAAGGCGGAGCTGCCGGAATACGCGCGCAGTCCGCTGAGGACATAAACGCGATCGCGCAGGTGTGTCCTCTGCCGATCATCGGGATTGTGAAGCGGAATTATGACGACAGCGATATCTACATTACGCCGACTATGAAGGAAATCGAGGAACTCCTCTCGACCAGAGCAGAGATCATTGCGATGGATGCGACATGCAGAAAGCGGCCGGGCGGCGTTTCCACAAAAGATTTGGTCGACCGGGTTCATGAGGCCGGCCGCCTTGCTATGGCAGACTGCTCGACTTTTGAGGAATGCCTGGCTGCTCAGGAGACGGGCTTTGATATTGTCA
>Ga0256404_1011503_pt1 | contig 11829 bp, 15 predicted proteins | sample RumenRJG_01DNA_FD_185990 | JGI IMG/M metagenome (GOLD analysis project Ga0256404, IMG submission 185990) | Bovine rumen microbial communities from Lethbridge, Alberta, Canada - RJG_01 | ecosystem: Host-associated > Mammals > Digestive system > Stomach > Rumen | place: Canada: Alberta | collected... | reverse complement strand
TCCGCCCTTGCCTTCCGGCTTCATTGTCGGGAGCATTTGTGTAATGAGGATTTACCCAAATGCGTGACATGTACCGGTTCGCTTACCCATTGAGTTGACTGGGCCAGACCGTTTTCGAAGTTCCAGATTATACCCGTTTTTGCCGCCTTATCGGCAAATGGGGTAGTACGCGGGGTAAAATGGGGTAGTGCTACTTTTGTTCCGTTAGCAGCAACGGCTCTCTATGTATATCTGCTATTAATTGTCTGCACTCTTCTTGTGCACTTTCAAGTCTTTTACAGGTTTCCGACTTGTTTATTCTCAAACGTCTTATCTCTGCAACCTGATCATCCAGTTCGCCTATGCGGGCTCGATAATTCTGATCCAAGTAACTATTCAGTGCGTTTGTGTAATTATTTCTAACAACATTTGCAGCATCATTAAACCCAGCTCTTAGCTTTTCGCGGCTCTCGCGAAGTTCAATCTTCTTTTTCTCATTATCAATATCTTCTTTAGCCTGCATTCCCCAGGAAAAAACAACTCCAAAAATGCCAAGTGCTTTCCCTGCAACATTTATCTTTTTCACCCATTTTACTGCTTCCCAAGGTTTAAACTTATGGCCAAAGAAATGTCCGATATTTAGCACCCAGTCATGCGCGGTACTTCCACTGAATATCTTTAGTCCGTTTGCTGCCGCGTTTGTTCCTTTTGTTGAAGCAATTAATTTGCTGCTGCCTTGAGCAATATACTCTTGTTTTAAGAATTTATTGATTATAGGGTTCCCCGAATTTTTTCTAGACTCAAGTCTAAATTGCAAATTGCTGGAAAAGTCAGAATGATAAAACTCGTCAAGTTGAGATTCGCAATTTTCAGTTAATTCTTCAATTTTTTTAACGATCTCATTAACACATTTTTCATTTATTGTATCTACCTCTTTATATGCAGCATAAATAATATCATTTGCTTCTTCTTCAGTTTTGCACTCAAACACTTTATTTGCAACCTCATAGCCTTTTGCCCTAATGTCTGAAGCAGCTGATTCATATATTGATTTTACAGAAGATTCTATCCTCCACGAAGCATCTGTAATTATGCGTCTTTCTCGGAGCGCATGTTCCTCAAGAAGATTTATGTCTTCATCGCCTGTACTAAGTTGATAGTTCGGTATTGCGTTCTGTAATATCTCAAAAATCTGATACAGCACAGTAGTAAGCTTTGCTGTTATTTGCTTATCGAATACAAATTGATTCAAAGTATCAACCAAACCATCAAAATTGCTACGTTTTCTCAATTCTTCAGCCAGTTCTTCATCGTCCTGATTAAAACTGTCGATATATGATTCAGCATCTATGAAAACCGTATGTAGTTGTTCTGGTGTATAGGGATCAGTAACCTTACAAAGGTCTTCCTTTTTTATCTGCTGATTCTCTATGGTGTTTCCGATATCCTCCATCTTATTGACAACAAGGATCATCTCTTCGGCCTTATCTTTATCAATAAGAAGATTCCTGAAATCACGGCCTACCAAATCATCAAATAGTTCCTGTGTCACAACGTAGACCAGCATATCCGCATTTGCTATTGCTTCATATGTAATTTCATCATGCTCTGGATGTATCACAGTGCGTATTCCTGGAGTGTCTATAACCTTAATACCGCTCCAGTCATACACCTGCGTATGTGTTGTTTTAATCCCGGATCCAGTCTCAATCTCGGATATGCCTGTTAGAGCTTTTAAAATTGTCGATTTGCCTGCACTAAATTGGCCTGCAAAAACAACGCTAATTGGTTTGCCATCTTCATATGCACTGTCTGGCAATTTCTCACTTGTATAACTTATTTCGACAAACAGCTTCTTTACTCTTTGAAGCAGGTTTTCGCTTTTGTCTGTCCAAACCGACAGCGCCACTTCTTTCTGACTATCCATATTAATACGGCCTCCAATCATTTCATTATTAACAGCCCGGTAAGTTGCTGAGCCATTCTGATTCTAACTTTGGTTGATGCATCTGTATTATCCAACGATGGAATATGAGCTATTCTCGGTTTATCTTTAATGTTCTGTATTCTTATTGTTTCTCTATCAACTCCATACCCGATTGCCTGACACAGCATCGATCGAAGGCTGTTCTTTTTGAAGACAAACCATATTTTTTCTTTAAGTAGATATTGCAGCTCCCTTACAGTATCATTCGGAAAGCGTTTACCATCACCAAGCACAATCATCACTGCATGCCCTGGTATACGAGCGATATCCTCAATTTCCATCTCAAGGCCTTGAAAGCCACAGTACTTTATGGCCTCAGATATTGTTGATTTGTTAGTTTCTTCAAGCTTTTCACTCAGTTTTCCAGCGAAGTGATATTGCGCGTCAGAAAGTGTAAATATCGATTCTATCGCATCATCTAGTACTCTTATTGTTGGATACAAATGTCCCTTCAGCAAATCTTTCGTAAGAACACTTAGCATCTTCTTTCTCAACGAATCTATGGTTTTGTCAATATGTGCCGTTAGTCTTTGAATTTGATTCAAAATTATTAATCCACCTACGAAGAGCTCTTCTTTTTTCTACATATATAGATCCTTGTCTGCTATTCTCTGCACTTTGGTCGTATAACGTTTCAACTGCATCCAATAGAGGGACTGTTACTATATCCGCATAAGATTTAAGTTTATAAAAGCCGCCTTTATTTGAGACTTCATCAACTATTAATTTGTCCACATACTCAAATCTGGATAAATCCAGAAGCTGGTTCGACCACATAGCATATTTATCTTGTTGTGCCATAAAAGCAGCCTTCAAGTGTACATATGCAAAGCGGATCGAGTGCCAATCCTGACCATAACTTCTACCGAACTCAAACAATTGTTGCTTAATACCGTTCAAGCGCTCAGCATCCATTTTTTTGCTGAGACGATGCCTGAACAATTTCATTTCTTTTTCATTAAGATCATCAGCTATGCCCTGCTTTACATTGACAATGCAAATCACCGGCTTTCCTAGTTTTACTATTCTGCTAAGACATTCGGTAACTTTTGGTTGAACATCGTCATCGTTCATTATAAACAGAATCAAATCGCACTCTTTAGCTGCATTAAATGCTATTTCCTCATCATCTGCCCCCTCGAAGGCTGCAACTCCTGGTACGTCTTTTATCTGCAGTTTTTTGTATGTATATGTTCTAACGTCTCTTGTAAACCTTTGCTTCCCATTTCCGATAGAGCTTCCATCGCCATGTGTAAGGACTTCCATTAAAGTAGATTTTCCCGCCATAGTTCTTCCAAAAACTGTAATAGAAAACCCTCTCTTATTAATGGAATTCACGTCTTCCTTCATTTTTTCAGGAAGAATATAGTAATTGGAGCGAATCTTGTTTAACTGCTCTGAAAGAGAGTTTGTAGTTTCATCATATCGGATATTACTACTATAAAGCCGATCAATTTCGGTTTGCAGTTCAAAAGAAACATCTTGAACAGTGTTGTCTAATAGCAAAATCGCATCCTTGGCAAGAGAATACCCTAGTTTTGTGTATGGTTTTTGCTTATTCAGAACTTCTGTTAAATCAGTCGAAAACTGTAATTTTTTACGCGCTTCCATGTGCTGTATGCACCTATCATATAGATAGGATAGTTCTTAATCTGCTTATTATTTCTTCCTATCACTCAATTCCAATCATGTCAAAAAAAGTATATCATACCGGACAATCTATGATTCAGTGAATTCAAGCAACGCCAAAGTATAAAAGATAGCCTTTAGCTTCTGTTATTATTTCCATTGCTGGCACTCCCTACCATTTCTTACGGGTGGGGAGTGCCTCAATCATTATTCCGATTCAAATACTGCAAACGGGCTATGTATCATTTCATATTGCTTCGCCAAATCCAACTCATTGTAATCAATGTCTTCTCTATCTAGAAGCTCACACAAAGCGGAGAATTCTTCCAACTTCCTTATTCGCTCTAATAGTTCAACGTCTTCTTCTCCCATGCTCATATCACCTCTCAGTCTTTTCCTAACATATCTCCCCATGTCGCATTCTCTGCAAGAGGGAGCTTAAGCACTATCTCTGCGGATTTAAGTAATAATAAGTGCTCCATTGCATCACGCCTCTGTTGATGTAAATCCAGCAGTTTCAGATTTGCACTGATACCGAACATGCAAATCATTATCAGAAATAGAAGTAATCTTCTCATACCGCACCTGCCCTTCCGCCAAGTAGCAAATCTTTATAGTCGCACAAAAAGACGTTTCCAATCGGAAACGCCCTCGAATGCTACACATCCTATAATGGAGGAAACTCTCTCCTACTATAGGCGTTGTAATTTTTGCGAACTATACTTTGCTATTAATTATCAATCGGAACAGCAATTCTGTCTCTTGCAACACAAACACCATTCTTAATTATGTAGCACTCTACATAATGCGGTCCAAAAAAATCGGTGTGCTCGTTATGTGTTTTTTTATTGGTATGCTGGATTTGTCCGCGTATCATATTCTTTTTCTCTGCGACTATACCAACATTCCTTACTTTCCAACACACATCATATGGATCAGGGCATGTTGTAAAATCTATAAAGAATTCCAGTTTTCTATTATGTCTCAGCCATCCACCCTTTCGCAGCCAGCTACTGAGCAAAAATGGTCTGAATCCATCCTGAGTAATTCGGCAGTCAATCTGCAAGCTATACCTAATATCAACAGGATAGTACCATTCGATATACTCCTCTGTATCTTCATACAGCGATTGAGTCCGCTTTTTCTCGTGTGGGAATCCATCTCCTAACAAATCAGCCAACACTTCACTTGTATTGTTATCCTCTATCGAGTTAACTAAACGAGAATAAGCTTTCTTAGCTTTCCCAACAAAGGCTCCTTTTCCTTTGTCTGTAATTTGTTGATTGCTTCCAATTGCGTTCCAATACTTTTGATTAGCGTTACAACTGCTCAGATACTTAAAGATATCCATTAATATCATGAAATAATCGCGATCTGAGTCTTCATAGTACTCTTCATTTACTATATGTCGAGCAATAAGTGTATCAATTAGTAACCCACTGAATTCGAACCCTACCTGATTTTTCCAAGCTCTGATAACATGGCAAAAATCAAAAAAGTATCCTGAAGATTGCTCATTGCATCTTCTGCATGCGTCTATTTCCGGCAGAGGATTTGTGGTTTTCCATGAACCTCCATCATGTGTATCTGGATAGTAAAAACTGTTGTCTTGTTTTCTAAAGGCAGGAACAAGCTCAACAGTATAATTATTAAAGTTAATAACCACTACTTGTCCATCTCCCCTTAGATCCGTCTTAGGATATCTTGTCTGTAGAACGCTCTTTACTTCTTGTAATAGAGCAGATTGCCCATTAGACTCATAATTGTCGTACTTGTCGTATATTGTTTTCGGCAACACAAACAGCAAGTCGAGATCACTTGCATTCTTGATTGCAGTTTTACGCCCAACAGAACCGACAACATGCATATGTCTACGATCGTCTCCATCAAGATCATAGTATTCCTTATTTAGTTTCTTTGCTATTTCGCCTACTGATTTCAGCATTTCCGCTGAATCAAGTTCCATTGATTTACAAAATTCACAAATGTCTTTATCTAAATTCATCCGCTATTCCTTCAAGCTATCTGGTAGTCCGCTATTTATCTCTTCGTTGGTTATCTCGTTGTCTCCATGAACGCCCATTGCTTTCTCAGCACGCTTTACGGCTGAATTTGTTGTGGACGGAGCATTTGCATATATAACCTCTAAGCGTTTTATTATCTTTTCATATTCTGTCAAGGCATCATCTTCTGTAATCTTCTGTGTTTTGATTTTCAATAACAGCAATTGAAGCGCCTCTCTTATTCCAAGAATCTTAGTCGCAGTCTTTCTATGCTTGTCTGCTCTATCTTGAAAATTGAAAGTCGATGAAATAGTTGCTAAACACGCTGCAATAACAGATACTATAACAGCCACTATTTTTATAGCAAAAGTATCATTAAAAATTAGCGTTATAACACCAGCAGAAGTAACGCAGCTAGTGACAATCTTCCATACCTCAAGGGCCTTATACTTCTCTTGATAGATATCTGCTTGCTTTTCATGTATTTTGTGTGTCCACAGAACACGTCCGAATGAATAGCGTACTGTTTGTTTTATATCATCCATTTTATATGCCATTAGTCTTTATTCTTTCCTTTCCAAGAGATGGAATACTTGTACTCGTCGACATTACATCGATTCAATATCGTAGTCGGATCTTCTTCATCATTACGCATCACCCAGTACTGGTATCTGTCAACAAAGATATACCGATTCGGATGGTTCCAATAATGCATAATGATACCGTTTTCTTGAATATAGTTTACCACACGCATGAACTCTTCGTCTGTGCCGTTGATCCTTCCCCTTACTACATACTCATGAGGAGCTTTATTCGCATAGGTCTTTGCGAATATCCATGACTGTTTTTCTATAAATTCTCTTACTTCGTTACTATCCATATGTATAACTCCTCCTTATCATTTGATAAACAGTCCTCTGTTAGCTTCAAAGAACTGAAAATAGATTTTTGTGTTTTCAAGTTCCCACCAGTTCCGTGTTTCGACCGGACAGCTGTCCAGATCATAGATCTTAGTGAAGTCTTCGTGCATCGCCAGCAGGAACGGCGAGTGTGTTGCTATAACGAACTGGCATCCGCAATAGTGTGCCTTTTCTTCAATGATATTCTTGAGTTCCAACTGCAACTTTGGTGACAGGCTGTTCTCCGGCTCATCCAGGCAATACAATGTGTCATTCTTCAGTTTGCCCTTGAAGTATTCCAGAGCGGTTTCACCGTTGCTGTTCAGCTTCACTTCCGCCCCTGCTGTCTGACGAATGAACTTCCTCCTGGATACTGACTTGCTCCTTGCCTGTATCTGGAGTCTTAGCACCTCATAGTCATCCATGCTCTGCATCTTGACAGTCTCTCCAAACTTAAGATCTCCATATCTGCTTCTTGCGACCTCTATGTTTTCAGCAATGTCCTGATTGTTGGTCCTCACTGTCAGCATGTAGTCGAAGATATCATCGCTGGTTATGATTCGGCTGCCATTCGGAACACGTTGCACAAAACCCTCGTCATCGTCATACATGGTGTATCCACACCTGTCTACATATGAATCGAACAGCTCGCTTGAATTGAAAGGTGCCATGCGATTCAGCCGCAGCTTCTGTGATATCAGATTGAGGAGTGTCGTCTTGCCTGAACCGTTGCCGCCATAGAAAATGGTGATTGGAGAGAATTCGATGGTCTCCAGTTTCTTCTCAGCAAACAGGCAGCATGGATATATGTTATCTATATAGCCAAAGATGCCGCCGTTATACGCCATACGCTCTTCGATGATATTTTCCTCATTATATATAGGTAAAGAAAACGACCTGATATACATATCTATTCCTCATCTATTTCCTTAAGTCTCTTAAGCCACCTTGCCTCAGACTATCCTGATTTCCACCTTAATAGTAAATGATTGGCTGTCCGTTATTACGGACTCACTGTGAAAAGCGTGTCAGAGAGTCAGGAATTTTTGGTGCTCCTGACCGGATTTGAACCGGCAACTGAAGGATATTATGTCCGTTCCTCTACCTGATTGGGATACAGGAGCAAATGTACGGCCACGCCAAAAGGGAGGACCTCGATGGATCCTCCCTCCGTCAAAAATGAGTTTTATGGAAAGAAACTTATTCCCTTCAGCTTATTTTCTTCTTCTCCAGGTATCTCGACAGATCATCCATTGCCATGTCCTGAAGTTCCTTTGTTATATGCGTGTAGACATCCAGCGTCGTGCGTATGTCAGAGTGCCCGAGCACATCCTGCACCACCTTTACATTCATACCGGACTCGCACATGCGTGTTGTAAAGGTATGCCTGAATGTGTGACAGCTGAACCTCGGCAGCAGCACCGGCATATCATCGCCCTTATAATTATCCAGCACCTGCTCGTTGCAGTCACGGACGATCCTTCTGAGCGCCTTGTTGATCACTCCCAGATTCAGCACTTCACCGAACCTGTTGCAGAAGATGAAGTCCTGATATCCGTCTATGATGCTCGTGCAGTAAAGGCCCTTGCTTTCCTGATTGCGCTTCTCCTCGAGGAATGCCTCTCTGACAGAATCGAGCATAGGTATGACACGATTGCTGCAGGGCGTCTTGGTAGAGTTGATCGCGTATGTCTGCTTGTGCTTCTTGTTATAGAAGACCAGAGTGTGATTAACGTCTATGGTTCCCTTGTCGAGATCTATATCCTTCCAGCGAAGGCCAGTGACCTCACCGACTCTCATTCCCGTACCGAGCATAACTGTTATTATAGGTTTCCAGTGTCTGTACTGCTCGCTCTCATCAACGAATGACATAAGCAGTTTCTGCTCATCAACAGTAAGAGCTCTCTTTCTTTCACCATCGAACTGATGCGTCAGCTTCAGTTCCCTCAGAGCACTGTCCGCGGGATTGACGCGGATGTAGTTGTCATCAACAGCCAACTGCAGCACCTGATGAAGAACTGTCTGCAGGCTGCTTACCGTCGACATTTTCAGGCCTTCTACCTCGAGAAGTCTGTTGTAGAAACGCCTTACATCGGATTTCTTTATCTTCACTACCTTCTCATCGCCAAGATGCGGCGCTACGAACTGAGTATACATATACTGGTAGTTCTGGAAGGTGTTGTCCTTGAGTCCTCTTTTTGTGTCACACCAGATATTGAAGAAATCATTCAGCTTCACAGCAGAGGCATTGGCTCTTATGCCGTCATGCCTGTCAACAGTGATCTGGTCTTCCAGCCTGCGGAGCTGCTCCAGAGTTGCTGCATACAGTGACTGGCGCTTGCCATTGACCTGATATCTGTATTCATAGACGCCGTCTTCGCGCTGACGTTCTCCCTTTCTCAGGATACGTCCCTTGTCATCTTTTCTCTTGGCTGCCATGTCTGTCTCCTTTCAACATTCCGCCTACACCGAATACTGAGAATCAAGGAATTCGGCAAAACGTTCTCTCTTGATAAGTCTGCGTGTTCCGTTCCAGACTACGAACTCGCAGTCATCGTCAGAAGTAAGCGCTCTGATCTTGGTTGATCCGAGATTGAAATATATGCACGCCTCGTCCATGGTCAGCAGGTTCTTCTCCCAGATAGGGCAGTCCTTGCAGTCAACATAATATTTCAGTGAGGCCTTCTGCTGCTCTTTTTCCTGAAGTGCCGCTTTCTTCGCATCCGTCTCTTTGCTCTTCTCTGCTTCCCTGCTGTTTTTCTCGCTGATCCTCTCTATAAGCTCATCGTATTGTCTGTCCGAAAGAAGCCCGTCATCTCTTATCGATGTGAGACAAGCGATCTGCAGACTCTGCATGACTGTATTTTCAAATGTGTTAGCCATTTCTGTATCTCCTTTTCATTTTCACCCGTTTGTCCTGATCAGTGACACGCCTTTGGTATCACCTATTACGCCACATCCCGCGAAAACCGGCAAACGTGTACTTTCGCAATTTGCATAATTTCTGTGATCCTGCATCCTTGACATTCCCTGCGGATCGTGCTGTCAGCACAATTTCACATCCAGACCTTTATCTGAGCTTCCGCAGACTTTATATATCCTCCCAGCAGCTCCATTGACATGTTCAGCTCTATCGAGATGTCCACGAGCGTCTTATCTTCAAGGAAGAACTTCCTGATCACCGCCTGCTCCTTCGGCATCATATACTTAAGAGCATCCTCTATGTCATGGTGACCAGCTCCGTCGATCCATTCATCATCTTCATCCTTGGTAGGTTCCGCTCCGGTTCCAAGTCTCTTGAGGACTGCATCGATCACAGCTGCCATATCGTCATTATCATCGTATATATATCCGGTCGTTCCGATCATATCTTTCACCATATCCTTTCCGGCTGTGAATCCCGACAATGCGCTGCAGGGCTTCGCCTTACTTCTTCCATGTACTGGTTCTGCTTTTTCCATTCTTCGAAGACTTTCATTTTTTTCTTTTTCTCGTCTTCCTTGATCTCCTTGCTTTCCTTAGTGGCGCCGAGAGCAAGCGCTGTCCTCAGCCCTCTGTCGACACGGTTCATCGTCGCCAGATCCAGCTGCCCTCTCTTTCCGAGGATCCTTCTCTTGTCGGCTGTCCTGAGCTGCTCGGCAAGCACCATTGACTTCTTCTCGAGTCCGATGACTCCTGGCAGGTTTACATGATATTGCCGTCCTCTTTTCTCAAGCTTGCTGGTTATGAACGCTATTATGACTTCCGGAGAGAAGTCGTTTATCTCATCACAGCTCACGATAAGAATAGGACGGTTTCCCTGCTGCTCGCTGCCTTCCGTATCGAGCTCGCCTATGTCATATATCTCGCCCCTGCGGAAAACTCTTTCTTCCGAATTGATTTGTTCCATTTCTCCTCCAGATTCCGTGATACTGAATACACAGTTTCCCTGAAAAAGGTGTTTGCAGATCGATATGTATAAAAGCGATGCCTCAGAGGGCGCACTGCTCCCTGCCGGCACCGCTTCGTTTTTCGTTATCTATCCGCATTTGTCCACCACACCCCCGGATCAGGGAATAAAGCAGGCGTGTAATGGCGAATCACACTCACGGGGTCACTAACCCCACCGACGATCTATCGGTTTCCCCTCTTTGCCTGGGACGCTTTTAACGCACGGACTGAGACTGGGGAAGCGTATCATTATACCCGTCCGGTGTCATCGCGCTCGGCAGGGTGCCCCCTGCTTGATCCTTCAGATGTTCTCGCTCGCCTTGCGGGTCGTCGCGCATCATCGGATGGCGCTCTCCTTTTACAGAGCCGGACTAAGAATGTACGAATGCTGTTATATATAACAGCAACTGCCTTACTGTGTATTCAGTTTCCAAAGTTCCTACACCCGGAACTTTCAGTCTTCGTAATCAGCTGCCTTTGCAGTTCTCTGTGACTTCTGTTCTCCTGGTGTGTCCGTATATTAGCAAATTTCTTCTGAAAAGTACGGACTGGCACAGACCGATTGAATCGGTCCGGCGCAGACCGGTTCTACGATCATCAGCGTCCTCCGCCGAGGAGCTTTGCACCCATCATGGACAGCGCAACATTCCACTGCGTAACGGTATACTCGCCTTCATGACGGAGGATCTCAAGGTATACAGCGTCGATTGGAGAATCTCTTCTCAGCCTGTAGGCAGACTTGTGGATAAGATCAAGTGATTCATCCATGGTCAGCTTCATGCCCACGCATACTGCTATCACCATTTCCCTGGTAGGCTCGTAAGTGTCATCGCCTTTCATGCGTCTTATAGTTCTGTCGGACAGACATGACGCTTCTGATAGTGTCGTTCCGGAATAGCCTTTCTCCTTCATCAGGCGCTCCATCATTTCACCGAAGTCCTCCCTTGTGCGGCCGATCCTTGCTGCATCTCTCTCCTTTGACAGCATCTTCATGAGTTCCAGATTGTCAGACATTTTTGTCTCCTTTCTTCATCCGAAGCGGAGACATGGACCGGCAGATAAATCGGGTATGGCAAGCCACATGGAGCTCTCGCTTCATATAGTGGCCGGCCATACCCAATCGCCCGGCTTGTTATTAAGTTGCTTCTGCTGTGCATTGGGTAATGCTCCGGTAGCTGCAGTCGCAGAAGAGGCAGTTTATTGTCATGCTCGGGACAGTTTTTTGAACAAAAAATACCGGAGTTGCTTGACCTTGCTTGGGGTTTGAGTGGTCAAATAAGCAACTCCGGCAATTTAGTACCTCGTTAGTTCTAACGGGTCAGGGCTCGGTAGCAAGTCATTCAGTTGTGGTTTTCAGAGACTCTACTTTTTCCTTGAGTTCTTCGTAATCTATGTACCTGGT
>Ga0256404_1011502_pt1 | contig 11829 bp, 8 predicted proteins | sample RumenRJG_01DNA_FD_185990 | JGI IMG/M metagenome (GOLD analysis project Ga0256404, IMG submission 185990) | Bovine rumen microbial communities from Lethbridge, Alberta, Canada - RJG_01 | ecosystem: Host-associated > Mammals > Digestive system > Stomach > Rumen | place: Canada: Alberta | collected... | reverse complement strand
TATGAATCGCGAAATCCATGAGTTTCGGGTCGCGGAAGGGATGGTCGGCGCCTTCGACGGGGACGAAGGTGATGACGTTGTTTTCGGCGAAGGCCCTGGAATCCTCGATGGGCACGGTCGTGTCGGCTGTGCCGTGGAGGATCATCATGTCGTCGGCCCAGTCGAAGTATTCGTATTTCCGCACGTCGCTCTTCGCGAGGTCTTCGAAGAGCTGCTTGTCGACTTTCATCTTGCGCTCCATGCCAATCATGACGTCCTTGCCTTTCTCGATTTTCGTCCAGTCATCGGCAGAGACGTTCGCCTTCATGAGGTCGTACATGCGGATGCCGGGGCAGCGCAGTGCGATCCGCTTGAATGGGTTGCCGATTTCGGCGATGTATTTGAGCGTCAGGTAGCCGCCGAAGCTCACGGAGTAGATGAAGATGTCCTGCGCCTGCAGAACATTTTTTGCATGGCCCACGACGAGCGTCAGGTATTCCATGCACTCGCTGAGCACGAGCTTTTTGCGCGCGTCCTGTCCGTGGCAGGGCCAGTCAAAGGCGATAACGGCGTCGGTCTTGTACTTCGCCGTTTCTTTCTCGGCAAATTTCGCGATATTCGCGCGATCCTTGTTGCCGCCGTAGCCGTGCGTGCAGATGACGACGCGCTGGTATGTGCGCGCGTCCTTGTGTGCGAAGAGCTTGCAACGGACGCTGCAGCCGTTCTCGTTGATGTCGAAATGTTTTTCCATGGGGATGCCGTCCTTTTTTGTCGAAGTTTCCTTCATTGTATCATCCCTGCACGGCGTCTGCAATTTTCACGCAGCACAAGAAGCCGGAACTGGGCCCCGGCTTCTTGCGGTTCTATGAAATTGGAGGGAGGCCTTTCTCAATCGACGTCGCACATCATGACGCCCCCCGTCACGGCATCGACCATGACGCGGTACTTCACATCGCCATGCGAGCAGGCGATCTTGTAGGCCGGATGAAAGCGGAAGTCATGCGGCGGCTGCTGGCCGTCCGCTGGCTGCTGCGGCTGTGCCTGCTGGCTGTCCGCGGCCGTCTGCGTGGCCTGTGCGCCCTGCTGGCCATTCTGCTGGCCCTGCATCATCGGCGGCTGGCCCTGTGGCGCCTGCTGGCCGTTCTGCGGCGCTCCCTGCGGTGCCATGCCCTGCGGAGGCTGGCCCTGCATCATGCCCTGCGGCGCTCCGCTGGGCTGTGCCATATGCTGCATGCCATCATGGTCGTAGCCATCATGATTGTCGCGTTCGTGGTCGTCGCGGTCATGGCTGTCGTGGTTGTCATGGTTCTTGTACCAGTCTTCGCTGTGCCGGCCTTCGCGGTGCGATTTCGGTTCGAACTTCTCCTTCTTGTCGCCTTTCTGCAGCGCGAGGTTTTCGAGGCCGACGCTCTTGAACGTCAGCGAGCTCTCGTCGATGCCGACGGCTTCGGCGGCCTTCGCCTTTGCCTCGTCCTCGCTGATCAGCGTGACGTTTTCGCGTGCCGCCTGGCTCGCGACGAGCTGGCTGCGGGCTGCATCCCGCGCCGCGCGCTCGGCTTTGTGCTGCTGGACGTCGTAGACGGCTCCCGCGCCGCCGAGGATGGCGAGCGCGACGACGGCCGCGAGACCTTTCTTCCAATACTTCTTGCAAGCGCCTTTTGCCTGATTCTGCACGTTGTTCATTTTTTCCATATCCATGATGGATTCCTCCTTGCTATCTATCTGCTTGTTTTTCATTTTGCTGTTTCCCTTGGGACAGTTCTTATGATAGCAGGCAGTTTGAAACAGCGCCGCAACCATTTCGAAACAAAAGCTAAACAAAATATTTCAGAAGCAGAAACTTTGCTCCGTACGCACAAAAGCCCCCTTTCTTCCCGCCGGTTTCATGGTAGAATGTAGGAAACCGACATCGAAAGGGGGCTTTCTCGTGCTCCATATCCGCGACATCTCGCTCAAAAAACGCATCCTGACGGCGCAGTTTCTCATGGTCTTTATCCCCGTGCTGCTGCTCTTCGTCGCAGGCGCGGCGATGCTCGGGGCGCTGCGCCTCGCGGGCACGGCGCGGCAGAACGATTTCGCCGCACTCTGGCCCATGCATGGCCCGGCGCTGTCCATCCAGTACGCCATCGACGAACTGCGCATCGAGGCCGACAAGCACAAAGAGCCGCGTCTCAAATCATTTGAAAACGCCGTCGCCATCCTCGAAAATGCGGGCCTTTCCGTTGCCATCGCGGGCACGGACGGCCCTGTCTATGTCACGCCCGGCACGAGCACGGACGCGCTCGCACGGCAGGCGCTGCCGAAAGCGACGCTCGACCAGCAGGCGCCGCTGCCGGACATGCACAGCGAGGAGCATCACGCCATGCACAGCCATGACCACGCCCCGCCGATGATGGTGCCGCAGGGCGAGCGCCCGCAGGATGACGAGGCCGAGCAGCTGCTCTGGACGCGCGACGGCCTGTTCTTTTCCTATACATCGCCCGTGACGGGCACGACCGTCCGCGCGGCCGGCCGCCTGCCGTTCCTTGCGCAGGAACGCATGAAGGTAGGGCCGCAAAAAGCCGTTGTCGAAGGGCTGCTGCTGCTGATCGTCGGTTCGGCCATCCTCTTCATCGTCTGCCTCGGCGTCTACCTCTCGCGGCTGCTGTCCGAACAGATTCTGGGCCCCCTGGGCGCACTGCGCGAGGCCTCGGCCCGCATCCGCAAAGGCGACCTCGCGACGCCGCTGCCGCCGATGGCCGGTGACGAGATGGGCGACGCCTGCCGCGATTTTGACGCCATGCGCGCCGAGCTCAGGGACGCGCGCGAAAAGCAGGCGCGCTACGACCAGAGCCGCAAGGAGCTCATCGCGGGCATCTCGCACGACCTCGCGACGCCGCTGACGCTGCTCAAAGGCTACGCCGACGGCCTGCTTTCGGGCCTCGCCGCGACAGAGGAAAAGCGCGAGCAATACGCCCAGCGCATCTATGGCGCGGCCTGCACGATGGAGCGGCTGGTGAGGAACCTGCGCATGTTCTCGCGCCTCGAGCTCGGCCGCATGGTGCTGACGCCCGAGCCCGTCGCGCTCGACGCGTATTTTGCCGACTACGTCGCCGAGGAAGCGCCGGCGCTGCGCGACCGCGGCCTCGTGCTGACGCTTGCTGCGACGCCGCCTGAAGGGCACGCCCGCGCCGCCATCGACCGCGACGCCTTTGCCCGCGTCGTCGACAACATCCTCGGCAACGCCATCAAGTACAAGGAAGGCGCGACCGTCGCGATGGAACTTGGCGTCGCCGTGCAGGGCGCGCAGTGCGTCGTGACGTTTGCCGACCACGGGTCCGGCGTGCCGGAGGACGCTCTGCCGCATCTTTTCGAGACGTTCTACCGCACGGACAAAGCGCGCACGGACACGAAGAAGGGCAGCGGCCTCGGCCTCGCCATCTGCCGCGAAATCATCACGGCACTCGGCGGCCGCATCGAGGCGAGCGCAACAACGGGCGGCGGCCTCACAATCACGATTTATCTGCCCGTCGTCGCAGAAACGGATACACCGCACGAAAAAGGAGATGCGAATCCCCAATGAACAAGATTCTGATTATTGAAGACAACGTTGAGATTGCCGAGATGGAGCGCGATTTCCTCGAAGCGTCGGACTTCGCCGTCACCATCGAGACGGACGGCGAGGCCGGTCTCGCGGAGCTCGCGCAGGGCGGCTATTCCCTCGTGCTGCTCGACATCATGCTGCCGGGGCGCGACGGCTTCGCCATCTGCCGCGACATCCGCGCGAAGAGCGAGGTGCCCGTCCTCATCGTCTCGGCGCGCGGCGAAGACATCGACAAAATCCGCGGCCTCGGCCTCGGTGCCGACGACTACATCACGAAGCCGTTCTCGCCCGGCGAGCTCATCGCCCGCGTGAAATCGCACATCACGCGCTACGAGCGCGTCCTGCGGCAGGGTGCGGAAACAGGCGCAGCCGAGGCGGCCGCTCCATCGCAGGAGCTCGTGCGCGGCGAGCTGCGCATCGAACGCCTCTCGCACCGCGTCTTCCTCGGCAAGAAAGAACTCACGCTCCCGAACAAGGAATATGAGCTCCTGACGTTCCTCGCCGAGCATCCCGGCATCGTCTTTTCGAAAGAGCAGCTCTTCGAGCACGTCTGGGGCCTCGACGCCATCGGCGACACGGCGACCGTCATGGTTCACGTCAACCGCATCCGCAGCCGCATCGAGCCCGATCCCGCGCACCCGATCTACATCGAGACCGTCTGGGGCGCGGGGTATCGTTTCCGCGAAAGCTGACAGATTTTTTCCGCAAGATTTTTGACGATAGTCCCCTGAAAGCTGGTTGACTTTTGGGGGATTTCGTTTTATACTGCTAGATAGTTAGCTTACTAATGATTTAAGAGACAAAGGGGAGCGATGCGATGCGGCGGGAAAGCATGCCGACGATGGCGGAGCTGGAGGCGCACAAGAAGGTCGTGCCGGAAATCGATCCGGCATCGGTCATCGCGATGCTGGAAATCCGGCAGGCGGGCGAGCAGGTTGCGGAGCAGATTCTCGATGTGCTGCAAAGGGACTACCATCTGTCAGAAGGAAAGTTCTGCGTGCTGATTGTCTTGCACCAGCATCCGCAAGGCATCGCGCCATCGGAGCTCGCGGCGCATGTCGGCGTCGCACGGGCGACAATCAGCACGATGCTGCAGCGGCTGGAAAAGGCCGGTGATGTCGTGCTGGAGGAAGACCCGCAGGATCGCAGATCGAAGCGCGTGCGGCTGACGCAGAAAGGGCGCACGTTCATGAACGAGCTTTTGCCGCCGCATTATCTGCGCGTCACGAAGCTCATGGAGAAATTGACGCGCAGCGAACAGGAAGAATTGATTCGGCTGCTGAGGAAGTTGGCGGGGGAATAACCGAGTGCTCAAATTCCAGCCTCCCTCTAGAGGGAGGGGGACCGCGAAGCGGTGGTGGGAGTAGTAGGATGCTGAGTCCTGACAAGAAGACAGGCATTGCTAAAGTCCTTTAGCGACCTTCCGCATATGTGTTTGTCTCCAGCATCCAACTACTCCCCCAGTCAGCTGCGCTGACAGCCCCCTCATGAGGGGGCCTGAGGGTGAGCGGTCTTTACCATAATAGTTAGTATACGAATCATAAAGGGAGGAAGATTTTATTATGAATGCAAGGCAGAAAGCGGAGCGGACGGGGCTGTTGTTTCTCGCGCTGCTCCTGATCGGCGGGGCGGTGCTGATGTATCGCGGCAATGATGCGGTGGCGCTCGGCGCTGCAGAGAAGGAGGGCATCCTGACGGCGGAGCAGGTGAAGATGGCGTTTCATTCCGTCAGCGGCCGGCTTGTGCAGGTGCATGTGACGGAGGGCGACACGGTGAAGAAGGGCGACGTGGTCATGGAGCTCGATGCGAAGGACACGGAGCTTTCCATCAAGAAGACGAAGGCGCAGATTGCGCAGCTCGATGCGCAGATTGCTTCGACGTCGGGCACGCAGGCCGTGAATTATCAGAAGGCGGACAATGACGAGACGCAGTCGTTCCGCCAGATCGACCAGCAGCGCGCGGCGGTTTCGAGTGCGCAGGCGACGCTCAAGAATGCGCAGCTCGACTATGACCGCAAGACGTCGCTCGTCGAGGCGGGCGCGATTGCGCAGTCGCAGCTCGACGATGCGACGATGACGCTCAATGTGGCGCAGGCGGCCGTGGAGCAGCAGCAGCAGCTCCTCGACAAACTGCTCGCAGGCGCGCAGGACACGGGCGCGACGGACGGCATTGCGCTGCCGACGATTGCGCAGGAACGCGCGAGCGCAGCGAACATGAGCAATGATGTGTCGGCGCTCGAAAGCCAGCGGCAGGCGCTCGTCGTACAGCTCGAAGAGCTTGAGACGCAGAAGGAACGTCTGACGCTGCGCGCGCCGGAAGATGGAAAGGTGCTCAAAGTCCTCTCGAAGGAGGGCGAGATGGTGCAGGCGGGCACGCCGGTCGTGCTGCTCGAAAGCAACCGCAGCTATTATGATGTCTATCTTTCGGAAGAGCAGGCCGCAGGCTTGCATGAAGGCGACGAGGTCACGGGCGTGACGGTCGCAGGCAAGAAGGAGGTCAGGGGCACGGTGCAGCTCTTAACGCAGGCGCCGGGCTTTGCAGACCTCAAGCAGTCGCGTGAGAAAGGGCAGGCTGACCTCTCGGCGTTCCAGGTGCGCATCTACATCGAGCCGATGGAAGGCGTGGTTCCGGGCATGACCATTGGAGTGAAAGGGTGGTAAGGCGTCCGCGAAGGAAGTGCGTGATCGGCGGCAAGGGGGCTTCCAACGAAATCCGGACCATTCCCGTTGGTCATTCAAACGGATTTCTTATGAAAGCCCCCTTGCCGCTCGAAGGAACCTTTTATTGCTGACCGCAACTTATACAGCAGCCCCCTTCTAGAGGGGGGACGGGCCCGAAGGGCGGGGGGAGTCCCTTGTACGGCAAAGCAAATGCGTACAGCATTCCTTCCGCGGGTGCGAGGGGGGAGAAAATAAATTTTGGAAGCACTAAAGAGTGAAATCAAGTTTTTGTTCTCTGGCCGAGGGATGCCATACGAAAAAGTGTGTCTCTTAGTGGCGATGGTGGTGACGGTGATTCTTTCTGTGCTGCTGTCGGGCAATTTCGCGAAGGACGCGAAGGTCGTGATCATCGACCTCGACAACAGCGCGTATACGCGGGAGCTCACGACGCGCATCGATGCATCGGAGTACATGCAGGTGACGGCGGTGCTGAATACGCCGGTTGATCCGAAGACGCTGTTCTATGAGGACAAGGCCGTGGCCGTCGTGTATTTCCCGCGCGACCTCGAAAAGAACCGTTTCACGGGCTCGGCGTCAAACATCGGCGTGTACTATGACAACACGAACACGGCGCAGACGGCGAACATCAAGGAAGCGCTCAATGAGCTCTTGGCGCTCGACAATGCGGCGGCGTCAGGCGATGTGGGCTCGACGAACGACAGCGTCGCGGGGCAGGTGCAGCTCGCCGACCGCAAGCTGTTCAACCCGCAGGAATCGACGAGCAACACGGAGACGCTGGGCTTCCTGTTCTTCTTCGGGTCGATGTTCTTCACGTTCGCGACCATCGGCATGGGGCCGCGGCTGCGGCTGACGCATGAGATGGATCGGATGATGGAAAAGGGGACGCCGTGGGAGCTCGTGGCGCGCATCGTGCCGTATGCGGGCTGCCTGCTCGTGTCGTTTGTCGTCGGCATGGCGGTGCTGCGCGTCTGGGGCGACCTGAATTTTTCGGGGAGCCTGCTGACGTTCCTGTTCACGCAGCTTTTTTACGTGATGACGGTCGGCATGCTGAGTGTGACGTTCGGCTGGACGGCGGCGAACCCTGGCATCGCATCGAGCCGCATGATTCTTTTCATCCCGGGCGGCTTCATCCTCGGCGGCATGACGGGGCCGGTGACATATTATTCGGACTGGGTCGTGCATTTCTCGCATGTGTTCCCGCTGACATGGGAGTTCCATTTCCAGCGCGACATCATCGCGCGTGGCGCGGGGCTCTCGGACATCTCGGCGTTGTTCGGCGCGTTCCTCGTGTATATGGCGGGGGCCGGGATGCTGCTGTGCTGGAGATTCTATAGCGAGCGGAAGAAGTATTATGCGATGAAACGGAAAGAAGCGCGGGCGCGTATCAAGATGCAGGAGCTGGCGAAGGAGATTTGAGCGTCGCGAAGACCGTTTCAGCCTCCCTCTCAGAGGGAGGTGCCCGAAGGGCGGAGGGAGTCTCACAAGCATGTTGTTTTCGATTCTGAGCAGCACCTTATGCGGGCTGCGTTATTGCTTTTTCGACGCCCGTGTATGAAGCAATCGAGCAAGCTCATACACCCATCTTGTGAGACTCCCTCAGTCAGCCATTCGGCTGACAGCTCCCTCTGAGAGGGAGCCAGAAGAAAGGGTTGATTTACGTGAAAGATACGGCGGATATTATCGAGGAAATCAAGAAGCGCAATCCGCAGGAGATCCACTGCGACCGGATCCTCGTGCCGACGGATGGGTCGGGGCAGGCGTTCCGAGCGGTGGGGCAGGCGATTCATCTTGCGGCCGTGACGGGGGCGGAGCTGACGCTTTTGATGGCCGTGGACTACAACAAGGAGGTCGCCGCGTTCGAACAGGTGAGCCTCGGCGGGTATGTGCCGGCGGAGCTGCAGGTCGCGGCGTACAAGTTCCTCGCCGACCTCATGCATGTCATCCCGCCGGAGATTCGCGCGCACACGCGCGTGGAAGTCGGCGATGCGCGAGACATCATCGTGGATGTGGCGACGGAGGAGGAGAGCGACCTCATCGTCATGGGCTCGCGCGGCCTCGGCACGCTCGGCGGCATCCTGACCGGCAGCGTGTCGAGCTTCGTCCTCGCCCACGCGCCCTGCCCCGTGCTGCTCTGCAAGGGCATGCCGGATGACTGGGAAGAGGAAGACGACTTTTTGGGGAATGAATGAAGAAGAGCCTCGGGCGCGTGCCCGAGGCTTTTCGTTGAAAAAAACGGCTGGATGTGGTATCATCATACGTAGAAAGAGCAGCTGATGTTGGTGGCGTCAGCCCTCTCTCAAAGTCATTCTGTGAAAAGGGACTGCCGTTGACCATGTCGCATCACCCCTTTTCAGTCAGGCGCAATGTGAGGAAGCTTACCGATTCCTCAGCAATTGCAGAATGCCAATCAGCACTTGCAGAAATGCCAGCAATAGTGCGAGCTTTTCATAAGGCGTCATGGTATCACCTCCCGGCGAGGGAGCGTTGACACATCAGCTACTCTATGGAAAGTATAGCACAGATGCTGGCATTTTGCTATTTATGGGGAAGAAAACGGAATTTGCGTTTTGTCGATAAATTTTCATGCAGCTCTGCTAGACTGGAACGGAAATGAAGATGCGGGAGGGGATGTTTTTGCAAAGCTCTTGGAGGAAGAAGCTCGCGCGCGCCATCGCGGCGGCCGTGTTTGCGGGAGCGGCGGCTGCTGCACCGCTGCCTGTTGCCGAGGCGGCGAGCGGGACGGGCTGGGGCATCGCGGCGTCCGCGCTTTCGGGGTTCCTCGCGTACAAGTCGGGCCTTTCGATGATGCTCGACATCGGGAACAATGCGCACTACCAGCAGCAGAGCCTCTGGCAGGACAAGAAGGCGAACGGCACGGACGGCAACGCGCGCGACGTGGCAATCATCGACGGCATCATGACGCGGCTGACGCAGCCCGATGTCTTCGTGCTGCCCGCCGATGCCCTGCCGTTTTCGTGGCATGTGAATGACAGCGCGCTCTTCAATGCGGCGTGCTATCCGACGGACTATATCTCGGTGAACCGCGGCCTCGTGCGCATCCTCGGCCATGAAGCGGAAATCGCGGCCGTGCTCGGGCATGAGATGACGCACGGCATCGAGCACCACAGCGCCGAGGTCTATGCGAAAACGATGGCGGCGTACTACGGCCTGTCGCTCCTCAACATGGCGACGGGCGTCATGGACTGGCAGCAGCTGCAGAAGCTCACGGCCTATTCGTCGGCAAAGCTCTTCACGCTGCCGACGGAGTATGCGGCGGATGCGGGCGGCTTCCAGCTCGCGGCGCGGGCGGGCTTCAATCCGGGCGGCGGCGCGGCGGCGATGGCGCGCATGACGGCGTATCTCAAGGACGAGTCGCGCGATTTCCGCGAGTATCAGGATCCGAAGGAAAAGACAGACGTCAACTACAACGATCATCCCGACACGGAGCTCCGCGAGGCGCGTCTCATGAAGATGCTGACGGACTACAGTGCGGGCCATGTGACAGTCGAGGCCCGCAAGGACGTCTGCATCGACGGCACGCGGCTGCTCTCGGGCGCGTTCACGGCCGAGACGTACGATGATACGGCGGAAAATGCGTACCTGCTCGCGGGCGAGCTCGGGCGGCTGTTCCACGACTGCCGCACGGCCGAGGCCTGGGGACTCGGCGCGGCGGGCGACTGGGAAAACGCGAAGGCGCCGCTGCTCACGGCGGCCGTGCGCCAGCAGGGGCTCAAGGACACGCTGCGCACGCTCGTGACGGCGGCGTATGCGGGCGAAGAGAAGTCGGGCGCGCGCAAGAAGCTCGACGCTGCAGAGGCAAAGGAGCACGCCGCGCTCGCGAAAGCCTATGACGCCGTGCTCGCGGCAAATGCGAAGCAGGCGAAGCGCATGCGCATGAACAGCGACATCTACAGCGATCTTGGCGACAGCCGCAAGGCACTCTGGATGATCGACCGCGCGCTGGCGGCGAAAGGGCTTGACGACCATGCCGAAAGCCTCGGTATCCGTGGCCGCGCGCTCGCTGTGGCCGGCGATTTCGACGGCGCTCTGCAGACGGCCGATGCGGCCTGCGCGGAAGATCCGAAGAACGTCTACAACTTCCTGAATCGCGCCGACATTTACTGGATGAAAGGCGACCTCGCGGCCGCGATTTCTGATGCTTCGCAGGCCGTCGCAGCCGACGAGAAGAACGCCGACGGCTACCTCATGCGCGCCATCCTGACGGACGAGGCCGGTGATTGCGACGGAGCGCTGGTGGATTATCAGAAAGTTCACGAGCTCGCGCCGGCGTCCGAGTGCATTCCTGACGAGTATCTGAAGGAAATCGACGCAAAGGCCTATGATGCACGCGTGAAGAAGCGCGAGGAAGCGGCAAAGGCGGCCGCCGAGGCGAAGAAGACAGAAGCGCAGAAATCGACGTCCGAGTCAGCGGAGAAAGCACAGAAAACCACAGAGAAAGAACAAAAAAGAACGTGAATGCTAGAACTTTAAAGACTTCCAGAGACGAACGTGATATAATGAGCGAAAAGGGAAGAAAAAGACTTGGGAGAGAAGTCTGAATGGAGGGAATGATAGGGATGCGAGTCTCCATTCATAAGAAATATACCGTCGTTGTCAGCATCGCGCTGCTGGCGACCGTCGTGGCATTCATGGCTATTGTGCGCTGGGCTGTTGTCGGCTACTACGAAGAAAAGGTCCGCGCGAACGACGCGCAGATCACGCGCGTGCTCGCGCGTCATATCGAGCGGTCCATCCGCTCCGATGACGAGGTCATCGGCATGATGGCCGATTATCCGGATTTGTTCGAGAGCTCGACGGAAGAGCAGCAGTTTGTTCTTTTGAAGACGGCGCGGAATCATCCGCACTACGAGCTCCTCGCCATCGTCGACATGGACGGCATGCAGATTGCGCGGTCGTGGGGGCAGTGCGCCCCGCGCGGCGACCGCCAGTGGTTCCTCGACTTTGCAAAGACGAAGCGCGGCGCCATCAGCAACGTCTACACGTCGCGTTCGACCGGCAATCCCATCGTGACGATTACGAAAGGCCTCTATGATGAGAACGGCAACGCGATGGGGCTCATCATGGCCGACATCCGCACGACGGATCTCCAGCAGGTCATCCGCTCGTGCAACAGCGACCCGGACTGCGACGTCTATCTGCTGGATAACGGCGGCAATGCCATCGCCGCGCCTGACACCAAGGACGCGGCATCGATTGATGCTGCGCTCGAGGGCGCGAGCTCGGGACGTCATTTCATCAACGATGCCGGCAAAGAATGCATCGGCGTCTACCAGACCATCGACATCCCCGAAATCAACCTGCACTGGAGCCTGATGTTCGTGCGCGATTACGACGCGGCGCTCGCGCCCGTCACGGGCATCATGCAGCGCACGGCGCTCCTCGGCGTCATCGTCGTCTTCATTGCGGCGCTCGCGCTCTACTTCATGAGCCGCCGCATGACGCGCGGCTTCCTGCGCGCGGGGCAGGTTCTGCGCCTCGTCGGGCAGGGCGACTACAGCCAGCGCTTCGAGTACCATGCGGACGACGAGCTCGGCGACATCGCGAAGAACCTCAACCATATGATCG
>Ga0256404_1011500_pt1 | contig 11833 bp, 6 predicted proteins | sample RumenRJG_01DNA_FD_185990 | JGI IMG/M metagenome (GOLD analysis project Ga0256404, IMG submission 185990) | Bovine rumen microbial communities from Lethbridge, Alberta, Canada - RJG_01 | ecosystem: Host-associated > Mammals > Digestive system > Stomach > Rumen | place: Canada: Alberta | collected... | reverse complement strand
GTGAAATCGTATAAAGGGATAAGGTGAGCAGGGTGCGAAAAATCCTTTATTTTCAACGGTTTCGGAGGTCTTTATTAAATCCCTATGAGGCGGTATAACTACCTACACAATTTGAGGTTTCAAATTAGAAATAGTCAGTTTCCGAGAGCATCATATCTATAACTAAATCTGTAGTGTTTGAATTGATGAGTTCATCTTTCAAGTAAGTACTCATCTCAGATTCACTAAATGCATTTATCGCATCAGTATACGCGCCAGTCCGGTCATTTGTATACCATATTTCAATCATCTGATGGAGAACCGCTTTGAATACCTCTTGGACTTTTTCACTTGTTACATGCACTCCGCAGTTGGCAAGATGACAGAGCACGGAAATATCATATTCGCTTATTGTGAAATCTGTCGGTGGAATACTATCCTCGTTCAGTAGATACTTCCTAATAATAGCCTCGCGTTGACTCTGAAAAAGCATTCCTCCATGCTCTTTGATGTAATGATCTACGCTTATGAGAGAGGAAGAAATGTTGGGCTGATACTCATTCGCTGCATTCTTTTTGGGAGAGCGCTCCAAATAATGGGCGTTATGCAGACTGTGCGACATGCTATCACGCGCAAGCATCAATACGGTATCAAACAAAAGGCGTGCCCAGCGCTTATTCGATGACAAGTATTTCTTTAGCGCAGGCTGAAAACTTGAAATGAGACCATTTTGTCTTTCATTAAGTATTATTGTTAGAAACAGTCTTTTTAAAGCTTCCTGCACTTCTCGAGTGAGCTCTCTGTCTGCTTGTTCAAAGAGTATGTAGGTCAACTCTCTATCATAAACAAATAGTCCGGTTTCAATCCGACTAATGCCATCAATCCAATACTGACAAAAAGTAGCTCTTGCTTCTGTATCCAGTTCATCTTTATTTAGAGCACAGGATATATACTTTATGTAAGTGCCTTCTGCCCACCTACCATTATCTGGAGAGGCCAGTATCTCCGCAAGCTCTTCTATGCCGCTCAGACATTCCTCTAATGAAAGACTGGTTCCATCTTTTGAATCCTTATACTTTTGCTCTAATCGGCTGACAGTACTTTGTTCCTTGTTTATGCTGCTCTTTTCATAATTATCTACAGCTTCCTTTGCCGCTCCAGTAAATCGAGGCATATAGCAAACCCATTTGTCTTTAACTGCAATTTGATCTGCCCCTCTCATATCCATTTTCTGAATCTGCAAATACGCTGAGGCGTGCTCATCGTCATTCGGGATAATTGAATACAAGTAATCTATTGTCTGCTCGCAATTCTCTTTATCCTCCAGACGGCCGAGGATTTGCGTTCTTGCTATATACTCCTTCAGAGAAAAAACAGGCTGCTTTTTGCTCTGATATCGAGTTCCCCCGATGAGGCTCATCCCCATTTGAGCAAGTTCTCTGTGCGTATCCATCATGACATAGTCGATACTGCTGGCAAAGAAGATCGAAAAACCAGGAAATTGTATAGGATAGATAAGCCCAATGTCCTCAAGTAAGCTGAGAAGCATCGTATTATTGGCCTCTTTCAAGATGATTTTCTTAAGCCAATTCACAAACAGAGTACAGTATTCCTTGTCCCCCTTTGAAAGATGGTGCTCAATGTGATCAAAAACTGTCTGGCGTATTGTGAATACTGCATCACCTAACAGATCTGGGACACTGTATTCGTTTATTCCTGCAAAGAAATAGTCATCGGTTCCCCATAATGAATACTTAGTCTGAGAAGGATACTCCACCAGAACGACTTCCCACACTCTTTCCGGAAGATTATCTCGAAGATTTTCTGTCGCTAAATTAGTTAGTTTAATGACCCAGCGAAGAGCAAGTTCAAATTGTTTTATGCATAAATGCTTTAGGAAGGTATTCTCTTCGGCTGTTCTATAGACATGCGAATAGTTTGATGCATTCGCATTAAGTCCATAGCGCTCTTCTGTATCTAAAAGTGAGGAATGATACCGGTATGGATCAGTTTGCCTATCTGGTTGGTCAACCCAATACACCCATGCAAGCTCGGTCAACTCTGAAGGCAAAGTATTTGCTAACGCAGGTGTAGTGTTTTTAAATATGTCTTTTATTATCTCTGCTGCCAATCTGCATTCAGCTGAACGCGAATAAGTCTTATATTCTGCCAATACTTTCGTCCAGAAGTCTCGCAACCATTCAGCGCAAAACTCGGCCATGAAGTATAGAGAATGTAAATAATCAATTACTCCAGTACCGGTCGAGTAGGATTGCTTCCCTACTGCGTCTTGGTATAGTTGAACAATTTGCGTTTCAAGTATTTCGCATGCGGCTTTTGCAGTAGTCCCATCAAACAGGATGCTCTTTGCATAATCTGTACAAAGTTTTAAGATTGCAAATTTGTATTCAGTTTTATCAAAAAGGCAGTTTCCTTTTGACATCTGGATAAGCTGTTCTCTGCCGACACCAATCGGTCGCAGAAAGGCATACTGATTTCCGTTTGATCTGGCGACTGTTCTTGCTTCAAATGCGTACAGATCTGTAATTTCAACGAAATCAGCAAATAAGCCCCTCTCTATGAGATCCTGACCATATTCAGCGAAAAAGTCTTTGCAGAACCTTGACTTTGTTATGCCGATGATTGTTTGCTTTTTCCAATCGTCCGGAATATTGTCCGAAAACACCAAAGAATACAGGAAGTTCTCGCGTCCTTCCTTAATAAACAGCTTGTTTTCTACCCAAATCTGGTATCGGCGATATACACATCTGGCTAAATCGCGCAGATTCGTAAAAAAGGCGCAGAAATCCCCCTTGCATCCATCAAATTCTCGATCAAAGCGCTGCTCAAAGCAGATATCTTCAAAGATATCATAGGCTAATCTTAGTTTACTGTTTGTTTGAATAACGACACCATTTGAAAGCAGGGCTCTGAGAACATGATTCGAGACATCATCTTTCGGAATACCGATTGAATAATCCCTCGCTCTTGTAAAGACAATTGTATTGACTGCATCTCGGACATCATCCGATGTAACACCAGCGGGCAACAATTTGTTCTTTAGGCAGATAACATTATCCCAAATGAACTCCCGAAGTCCGTTTGTTCCGCTCAGATCGTCTACAGATTTGATTTGCTCTACAATTATGTTCAGATAAAACGGTGATTTAAGAAGCTCCGCATACCGGTTCTGCTGCCACAAATCGCGGATTATTGGGTACTTGGCAGCGACTTGAGCTATCTCTGGATCTGTTAATTCTGGAACCTTATATTCTTGAATTTCGTATGTGCTCGTCAGACGGAGAAATGCATTTTTATCGCTTGTTCTGCATGACGTTAGAATATGAGCATTATCGAAATCCCATGTTGCTTCATAAAGGCTTTGAAGCCGATCAATGTTGGTTTTGCTTCCATCAGCAACAAACTCCAACGCATCTATATAAAAGACGATTCTTCTCCCATTCAAATAACGCAGGAGCCGCCTAACACCTAAGCCCCAGATATCGTCAATATCGGTGACCTCGGCGATTTTTTCTGCACGCGTAAAAAGAACCAGATCTTCACGAGAAATGAGCTTCTTGCAGAGTGCGGATTTCCCTGAACCAGCATCGCCTATAACAGAAATGTTGTGGTAATCCTCGGATCTAATTGTTGAGAGCAGATCATCTCTGCTTATTTCATACTCCCCGTTGATCAAGTCATCAATCTGCGTTTGTATGAGAGCTCTGCTGTCAGCGAGCATTTCCTCAAACTTTTCAGCCGTTGTGCGAAAAGTCTCGGACTCTCTGTGAAGCAGATCATAAAGCGATAACTGAAACTCAAGATCGGTCTCTGCCTTGTTGATTATTCTGGCGATGGAGATCAGGTGCGTTTCAGGCTGAAAGGCTATATCTCCAATCTGCCCTTCGCCTGTATATTCCGGGACATCATCAATGCTATCATTTCCCAGGACAAAGAAGTACAGTGTCCTGATTTGGGAAAAAGACCGGTCCTTTGAATTCTTGATCTTCTCCAATGTCGATTTCACTTTTCCGGGAATATTCTGACCAGTGCTAACTTGGACATAAATCGCTTCATCTTCAGATACCAGATCGACATAGGGGTAATTTGACCGGATCGTGTTTAGGTTCCTAAAGACTTGCCCGAACCACAATCTGCAAACTTCTGACGCGAACAATTCATACAGCGTTGCAGCATCAAACAAGCCGTTTTGGTTAAGCGACTCAATTTTAGTTTTATAACTGCATAGATAGTCTGAAATAAACCGAATGCGCGCTGCTGAATCTTTCATTGCGTCACCTTCTTCCCGTGAATTGATTCTACTTTATATCTCCCACACAGTTTCATCGCCGCAGATGTTGCGGATTTTGAGGCGCAGGGGCTTTTGCTCGCTGGTGATAGCGCCGTCCCAGAAGTCCTTGGTCTTGACGCCGTTGCGGATGACATAGCCCAGCTTGTCAATCTTGATCTCGCTGTCGGAGTGCCATTCGCCCTCGGCGGCGGTGCAGTCCAGGCTCAGGTACTCGATCAGCTCCAGGCCCTCATCGCTGATCTCGATAGGCTGAAAGCCTTTCTTGCCGGCGTTGAGAAAAGCCTTTTCGTTATACTCGTGGATCTTGGTCATGACACGGTCGCTGAGGAACTTGTCCACTGTGACGCGCCAACCGCCGAACAGATCCGCGTGGACCTCCTCGGAGTGGAACTCGGCGTAGTCCCCGATGACCACATCGTCCAGCACTGCTTTCAGATCCCGCAGCTCGATCTCTACCGTGGTGCTGTCGTCCTCCCGGATGAAGCGCCGGATCTCATCCTCGCTGGAAATGTCGATGTAGTAGACGATGACCTTCTTCACATTGTTGTCCAGCTCAGGGATGGCCTGATGGATGATGCGGTTCATGGTGACCTCATCCAGCAGCTTGGATGAGCTGTCCATCAGGTTGGGCACATAGACCGGCACCATGCCGAGCTTGCTGTCGGAGATCGCGCCTTCCCAGAAAGAGGTCAGGGAGTCCTCATTCTTTAAGCCAGGAATGAGGGATTTGAGCTTGTCCATGGTCTGCACCGGGTTGCGGAAAAGCTGCACGCCGTCCTTGATCTCCAGCACATCGAAGACCGCGCCGTTGCCTTTCAGCCTGTCGCGGGTAGTCTGAATAGAATTGAGGCCGATGTCGCAGTGGATGAAGCGCCGCCCCAGCTTTGCCGCCACAGCAGCCGTCACACCGCTCCCGCCGAAGAAATCGGCAACGAGCATACCTTCATTGGAGGATGCTTTGATGATACGCTCAAGAAGGGCTTCGGGCTTTTGGGTGGCATAATCCGCGCGCTCAACAGCTTGAGAATTAACTGGATTGATATCAGTCCACATTGACTGAGCAGGCATGCCAGGAAGTTCATCAAGGTAAAGCTTTCGGCGTATACCGCCATTCTTTGTAAAATAGAGACGCCCTGCCTCGTCGAGCTTTTTCATACTTTCGATAGGACAGCGCCACAAAGAAGTACATCCTTTATACTCATAAGAATAGCCACCGCCTTGAAGGCCTTTAGCAGACAGGTCACGGTCATCCCACTTACGACCATCTGGATCTGTATGTCTAAAACGCGCAATATACTCGTCATCATAAGCTGAATAGACAGTAGAGTAGGTGTAGTCATTCGTAGAGATTGTATAAAAGTATATGCAGTCAAAATTGTTGCCGTAAAACTCGGAATCGCTGTGTGCAGTAGCTCTTTTCCATATTATTTCGTTACGGAAATTGTCCTCGCCAAATACTTCATCCAAAAGGATTTTTACATAGTGTCCTATGTGATAATCCAAATGTACATAAATTGACGCCGATTCACTCATGATGCTCTTAATCGCCATGAGGTTTTCATACATCCAATTGAGATACTTCTCCTTGTCCCAGACGTCGCCGTACATCTTTTCCTCGAAGGCTTTGAGCTCGTCAATATCCAGTTCTTGCTCGGCTTGGGCAATGGCCGCTGCCCCCTTCGGATTTCGGCGGATATAAACCTGCTTGGCATAGTCTGCTCCGCTGGCAAAGGGCGGGTCGATATACACGAGATCCACCTGGATGCCCTGCTCCTTGAGATAGGCACAGGCGGAGATACATTCGCCCCGGATGACCAAATTCCCGTCGGTGTTGTCGCCCACATTCTCCCGTTTTTCCATTTCATACAGGGGCATGCCCCGCTGCAGGGCAATGGAAGCGTCGTCCGCGCCCTTATATTTCAGTATCCGGTTGAAGTTCCCCAACACCGCCTGTCCCTCGACCGGTTCCGGAATGAAAGGTATGTATTTAATCGGCATTATGTTTCCCCCTCTATATTGAAACCATCAAAGCACGGATATTCCTTCAGCTTACGCTTGGTTTCGATCTGCATAGCCATACATAGAATCAAGAAGTCTGACCAAGCCATTGTCAATGTCTTCTCATCGTTTTCAGAATCAAAGGGATATCTCCATTCTACAAAGGCTTTATTATATGTTTTGACCAACCCCTCAACGCTTGCCTTGGAGCCACTTTCCAAAAAAACTCTCTCTATTCTCGTCTTTGTGTCATGAGATAGCATTGAGAAGAGATCATGTAAATAATGCACCCTCTCATATTTAGTTCCTTCCAAAGTGAGCAAGGACTTTATGAACAGTTCACATGATAGGGCTGCATTGACCGTCATCGGGTATGCATAGTATATAAACAGCTTGAGTCCGTCTTTCCTTCCTATCTGCCTTAATATATCTGCGGAAGACAAGAAAGCTTTAGCAGATAAATAGGCTTGATATGCCTTTCTGTATTGATCCTCAGAGATCATTTTCTCTCCTCAAAAAACTCGTTGATTTTCTCCTGTGCTTTTACAACTCGGTCATGTTCCGGCAAGGTATCCTCCAGATACAGATACTCAAAGCGTGCATACCCGAACGCCTTGTTGTTCTGTCGCAGGAACTCCGTCTCTGTGAAGCGGCGCTTTTCCTTGAAGGTGGGATCATTGGCATAGATTTCGCCCTTGGTCTCTACGATCATGGCCTTGTGGATCTTGCCATCTCTGCGCTTGAGAATCAGGAAGTCTGGCGTGTACATACCGATATACAGCCACCGACTGCCACTTTGCTTGTAGCACTTTATTCTGAACTCCGTCATTGACCCGTCGCCGTTATAGTATGCTTCCAGGCCGAGCTGTTCTATCTGCGGAAAGGCCAGCACCTCACCCAGAAATATCTGCTCGAATCCGCTGTCGGTATGATAGGGCAGATAGTGAAAACTGCGGTCTTTCTGTGGATGAGCACTGTTTTGCTTGCGCAGAGTGTCAGCAATCGCACGGTTGGCAGCGCTGGCATCTGCTTCCAGCGCTGCAATGGCCGTAGCAATCTCCGGCTTCATTTTCAGCTTGCCCTGATCATCCAGAACAATATTCTCAACCGTTTTTTGGTCAGGATAGAAGTCTTTCGGCTTTTCGGTGTACAGCGTTTCGTGCTTGGCAGCCATGGTCAGGAGGCTTGCTTCCTGGGGTATTACCTCTTCCGAGGTCCGGAAGCTGCGTTTTTCCGCAAAGGCCTTGCGAATATTTGCCTCTACATGTGCACGATCGTAGCGAGAGCTGAAAGTTCGGCTTCCGTTGGCTTCATATGTAATGGTATCAAACAGAGTTCGCAGAAGTTTCCGGTAGGGTGTCAGCTCAGACATGGTCAACGTGCCGAAGCTGCCTTTAACGATTCCGTACAGCCAGGCGTCGAAACTGGCATGTTCCGTGCCACGCTCGGCAGTGTCCTCCTCGATGCCGGCTGTCTTCATGCTGAAGTCCGTTGTGTAGATAATGGCACTGTCGGTTTTTGCGCTGTCTGCAGCCGCGGGGATATATTTTTCCGGTGCTAGTTTTTCTGTCTGCTCTTCCGTGTAGCGGATGGCCAGTTGATAGAAGTCGATCTTCGGCAGCTTCAGGTGATCCATACGGTTATAGCGGTTGATCAGTGTTTTGCTGTGATCAGCCGCGGCAAACTCTTTCAGGGAAATGTGCTGTGTTTGCTGCAGCTCTTCGTTGAGCATCTCCGCGTTGCTGTCGTTGAGATAGATCAACGCGGTCTCCGGAGCGCCTTTCACGACCTGACGCAAACAGCGGCAAGAGGTCTGCAGCACCATGTTCTTCGGGCAGTCGCCCTCTTGGGAGAGAATAATGCCTGTAAGACTGTGGCAGTCCCAGCCTTCCTTGCCGATCTGGACGAGGAGGACGATCCGCTTTCTGGAAATCGCCTTGTCCAGAATATCAAACTCCATCTGGCTATCGGCCGGGGCTTTGTATTTCTTCGCATTGGGATCTTTGCTACTGGATTCCCGATAGAAGCGCAGAATACTGTCCTCGTTCAAGCCATATTCTCTGGCAACTCGCAGAACAAGCGGATATACGATCTCTTCGAGCTTGGGAATGGTTCCGCAGTAGATGGCCAATTTCGCCGTTGTTCCGTCCGGGTAGACTGTATCCTGATAGGCATCCAGAAACGCACGTACACCGTTCTCAATGATACGCTCGGTACTTGCGTGGGCCTCAATTTTGACCACGGGACGCTTGAGGAAATTACCAACACCTTCGATCAGCGGATAGTAGTAGACGATATTGGTGATCTCCGCTGTAGCAACGGACAGGCCCTTCACTACGTCCACTTTCTCTGCTTTCTCCAGATAAGGCGTGCCGGAGAAGCCGATGACAGAGTTAACGGTCTTGTTGGCCGCCCAGCGGTTGACCACGGCGCGAAGCTTGATCTCATCGCTGACGGCGTGATGTACCTCATCAATGAAAATGGCAAGGGAGGGCAGTTTGCCAATGAGATTACGCAGCTCGTTGGCCTGGCGATCTGCTTCATCAGCGCTGTCCTCAAAGAGACTGACCTGGCCCTTCTTCTCCTGAATGCGGTCAAGAATGACCTTCTCGGCATTAGTGACCGCCACAAGCCCGAACAGCTCGTCCAGCGGCTGGTGGTTGGCAATCTTCTGCACGTTGGGGTTTTTCGTTTTGTTGGACTTGTTGGCCGTCTTGCGCTGATCCAACACCTCAAAGGAGATCATGCGCTTGATATCCGAAGCGGCAGGCTCCGGCAACACCCAGGCCGGATTAAAGTTCTGGATGGTACGCAGACTCGGCACCACGGATGACTTCAGGCCAGAAGGAGCGAAGATGATGAAGTTGTGCGCAAAGGCTGGATTGTGCGGCTCGTTCGAGGCAAAGTACAGATCGAGATAGATGAATGCCGCCATGAGGAAGGTCTTGCCTGCGCCCATGGGAAGGCTGAACAGATAATCGGAGTATGAGACGCCGTAGAAGGCAGCGGTGAAGAACTGCTCATAATCAATACTGGCCGGATCTTTGGCAATCTGATCCTGCAGCTTTTTGGAAACCTGTTCGCCGCTGTCATTGGTCTGGCTTGCATATTCGTAAAGTGCCGCTGCAGCGGGATTCCGGCGCAGAAAGTCCTTCACGCTGTCCGGCAGAGAGAGCTCGCCGATATCCAGAGAATTAAAGGTGCCGGCCGTAAACAGCTCATTCAGCGGTTTGCAATCGCAGGCTACTTTCAGAAACAGGTAGGTCTTGATGGCATCCACCTGTGCGTCACGCATCTGCCCGGCCTTGCTGATATAGTCCACCAGAGCCCGCACGGTGCAATCGTCCGACGCGAACCACTGATCTCTTTTTCGTTCGATCATTCTGTAGAACATAAGCTACATCCTTAAAAGTGTTTTTCTGATTTCCTTAATCATGTTCTCCCAAGAACATCACATCGTAGATCGGGATATAGGTGATCTTTCCGTTTGTCGTGATCTCGCGGGTATTGGACAGGACATAGGCCTTCTTTACATGATAATCCTCGTTCTTCACGAAAGCGCTTAGTGCGCTGTGGATGGTGTAATCCTTGCCGGACTTTACTTCGATGGGGACGGCGGACAGGCTGTCGTAATCGTCGATCAGATAATCGACCTCGCCTTTGTTGCGATTATCGTAATAGAACAGCTTGCAGCCGTGCGCGGCCAGCTCCTGGGCCACCACGCTTTCATACACGGAGCCGGGATTGATTCCCGTCTCATCGTCCAGGATCGCCCGGATATTGCTGCCGTACAGAACATCGGTCAAAAGTCCCACATCGTTCAGATAGAGCTTGAGCAGATTCTTGCCGACCGCCTTCGTAAGCGGGAACACCGGCGTGGAGATTGCGTTGACGTCCAGGACGATCCCCGCGGAGATCAGATATTCAAACTCGTCCTGATAATCGGAGAAGCGCTTGCCGCGTTTGTCCTCGATATCCTGAAAAACGACCCGCTTCTTCTTGCTCTCCAGATTGGAGGGAATCATGTCATAGATTCTGCGGATCTTCAGCCTCCGGTTGTTGTCCGCTTCATACTTCGACGCATCATCGGCATAGAACGCGCGGATATCATGGTGGATCGTTCGCACCTTTACGATGTTGGTATCGGCAAGGAAGGAATTTACGGCATCGGGCAGGCCCCCGATCAGCAGATACTTCTTGAAAAGATCCATAACCTTTTCATGTGCGGCGACATCCAGGCTCTCATCGGCCAGGAACTTCTCGCGCATTGTGTCGATTGCAAAGCGGTTGAACCCGTTTGCCAAAAGAAACTCTTCAAAGTCCAGCGGGAACATGCGCTTGACTTCGATGCTGCCGATGGGGATGGAACTGGTCTTCTTCAGCGTCACCCTGAGCAGCGATCCGCTTGCGATGTAGGTGAATTTGTCGTCCTGCTTCAGGAACTTGAGCATGGTGAGCAGATGGGGATAGGCCTGGATCTCATCGAGGAAGATCAGCGTGTTTTTCTTCTCGCCCATTTTTTCGCCGGCGATGGTGCTGACCTGGAAATAAAAGTCCTTGACCGTGCGGACGGACTCGAACACCCGGGGGCCGTTCTGATCCTCCGCGAAGTTCAGCTCGATATAGTTTTCAAAAAGCTGCTGCCCGACGTGACGGATGATAAAGGTCTTGCCGACCTGCCGCGCGCCGTCGATAATCAGTACCTTGTTGGAGTCTGACTTCAGATAGCTTTCGATATACGGCTGGATCTTCCGAACTAACATAGCGCACCTCCGCACTTTTCAGCAGAATCAACGTGCAGAAATTTACACATTTCAATATGCTGCTCATTGTAGAAATCGCACATTTCAATATTTATTATACTCAAAAAAACGCACAAAGCAATAGCCGTTTGCACATAATCGCAGATCTTTCTTATGCCTAAAACGCGACCGCCGACTTCTGAAAACATTTTTATAAAATCTCCCGAAAGGGCAGAATCTGTGTTATAATGCTTCCAAAATCATCGGGAGGTGGCGCGAATGGATCGTTATGAAAAGGCTCTTGCTCTTTGGCGGCGCAAACAGGTGAAAACAGATGCTGAGCTGGCCGAGGCGCTGAACGGGTACAGCATTTCCTTTGCTTATCATTCCGGTCATCTGGAAAACGAGCGCATCACCTACAACGACACGCGTGAGATCTTCGATCATGATGGTGTGACCTCTTATACCGGCGATCTGCGGACGCTGTTCGAGATCCGTAACGCAAAAGACGCAAATGAACTGTTTCTGCAATCCTTCGGTAACAGGCGACCGCTGGATGAAAGTCTTGTAAAAGAGTTTCAGAAGTGCCTTACACTGAACACCTATGACACGCGTCGCTATCAGTTGGGAGAGCGTCCAGGCGCATACAAGCACCACGACTATGTGACGGGCAAGAATGAAATCGGAGCTGCGCCTGAGGACTTAGCCGATGAAATGAACGAGCTGCTCGGCGAGCTGCACGACATTCCCGCCGACAAGCTGTTGCGCGCCGCAGCCTATTATCACGTCAAGTTTGAGAACA
>Ga0256404_1011499_pt1 | contig 11835 bp, 14 predicted proteins | sample RumenRJG_01DNA_FD_185990 | JGI IMG/M metagenome (GOLD analysis project Ga0256404, IMG submission 185990) | Bovine rumen microbial communities from Lethbridge, Alberta, Canada - RJG_01 | ecosystem: Host-associated > Mammals > Digestive system > Stomach > Rumen | place: Canada: Alberta | collected... | reverse complement strand
GGTGAATCTCGGTTCCGACCAGACTTCGCTCCACAATCCCTGGGCCGGCGGCTACTATCCCGTGGGTCTCTCGCTGGATGAGAGCAAGCGGATGATGGCCGACAATCCCGAGGAGTTCAAGAAACGTGTGGAGGCCTCTCTGCGCCGTCAGGTGGTAGCCATCAACCAGCTCACTGCCCGCGGCATGTACTTCTTCGACTATGGCAATGCCTTCCTGCTCCAGGCTTCGCGCGCCGGTGCCGACATACTGCGCCCCGACGGCAAGTTCCGCTATCCCTCCTACGTGCAGGACATCATGGGCCCCATGTTCTTCGACTATGGTTTCGGACCCTTCCGTTGGGTCTGCACCTCGTGTGATCCGGCCGACCTGGAACTCACCGACCGTCTGGCCGAGGAGGTGCTGGTCGCCGAGCGCGAGCATGCCACCGAGGACATCCGCCATCAGCTCGACGACAATATCCACTGGATCCGCGAGGCGGGAAAGAACCATCTCGTCGTGGGCTCTCAGGCCCGCATCCTCTATGCCGACTGCGAGGGCCGCACGAAGATTGCCCTTGCCTTCAACCAGGCCGTGAGAGACGGTCGACTGAAGGCTCCCGTCGTCTTGGGCCGCGACCATCACGACGTCAGCGGCACCGACTCGCCCTTCCGCGAGACCAGCAACATCTACGACGGCTCGCAGTTCTGCGCCGATATGGCCGTGCAGAACGTCATCGGCGACTCCTTCCGTGGAGCCACGTGGGTGAGCCTCCACAATGGCGGCGGCGTTGGCTGGGGCGAAGTGGTCAACGGCGGATTCGGAATGGTTGTCGACGGCAGCACGGAGAGCGACACGAACATCCGCGAGATGCTCTTCTGGGATGTCAACAACGGCATCGCCCGCCGCTCATGGGCCCGCAACAAGGGTTCGATGGACGCCATACAGCGCGAGATGGAGCATACGCCCGAGCTGAAGGTCACCATGCCCAATCTCGTGGCCGACGACATCATTGACAGCAGCATTGCTGAAATCACTTCCGTAAACAAATAATTAACAACATCATTACAATAACAAAACCCTACCCATCCCCGCTGGCGAAAACTGCCGGTAAGCAATGATCAGACTGCTGGCGGGGATGGGAACTACAACCACAACACTATGAACATACATGAAATCAGCGCAGGCCACCTGACTCTCGACAAGGTGTGGGAGATCCTGCGGGGTAACTTCAAACTCAAGTTGGGCGACGATGCCGTGCATCGCATCACGAGATGCCGTGAGTATCTCGACAAGAAGATAGCCGAATCCAAGGTGCCTATCTATGGTGTGACGACAGGCTTCGGATCGCTGTGCAATATCTCTATCGGCGAAGACCAGCTCTCGCAGCTGCAGATCAACTTGATGATGAGTCATGCCTGCGGTATCGGCGAGCGTGTCCCCAACGAGATTGTGAAACTGATGATCCTGCTCAAGATACAGTCGCTCTCCTATGGCTATTCGGGCTGCAAGCTCGACACCGTGCAGCGTCTCGTCGACTTCTTCAACAACGAGATCTACCCCGTGGTCTACATGCAGGGCTCGGTGGGCAGCTCAGGCGACCTCGTGCCGCTGGCCCATCTCTGTCTGCCGCTCGTCGGACTGGGCGAGGTGGAATACCAGGGACAGCTGATGAGTGGAGCCGAACTGCTGAAGAAGATGGGGTGGGAGCCCATCCGTCTGGCCTCTAAGGAAGGTCTGGCGCTGCTCAACGGCACGCAGAACATGGCAGCCTTCTGCTGCTGGTCGATCATCCAGGCCACGAAGCTCAGCAACTGGGCCGACTATATAGCCGCCATGTCGCTCGATGCCTACGACGGCTGCATCGATCCTTTCAACCGTGCCGTGCACGTTGTGCGTCCGCATCAGGGACAGCTCGACACCGCCGAGCATATTAGCCGTATCCTTGAGGGCAGTGAGCTCATCCATCAGCCCAAGCATCACGTGCAGGATCCCTATTCCTTCCGTTGCATTCCGCAGGTACACGGTTCGGTGAAGGACACCGTGCGCTACGTGCAGACGGTGACCGACATCGAGATCAACGCCGCTACAGACAACCCGACGGTTTGTCCCGACGACGACCTCATCATCTCGGCCGGAAACTTCCACGGCGAGCCCATCGCCCTGCCCATGGACTTCCTCGCCATAGCCATGTCGGAGTTGGCCAATATCTCCGAGCGCCGTATCTACAAGCTGGTGTCCGGCACGCGCGGCCTGCCCAGCTTCCTCGTTGCCAACCCCGGCGTGAACAGTGGTTTCATGATTACGCAGTACACGGCGGCTAGCATCGTCAGCCAGAGCAAGACGCTCTGCATGCCGTCTTCAGTGGACAGCATCCCCACATCCCAGGGGCAGGAAGACCACGTGAGTATGGGTGCCAATGCAGGAACGAAGCTCTACCGAGTAATCCTCAACACGGAGCGCGTGCTGGCCATCGAACTCTTCAATGCCGCACAGGCTCTGGAGTTCCGCCGTCCGCTGAAGTCGTCGCCCATCATCGAGCACATCTTCGAAGACTATCGCAAACTCGTGCCGTTCATCGACAAGGACGTGGTGATGTATCCCTATCTGGCCAAGTCGGTGGAATTCATGCGCAACGAGAAACTGGATTTCTAATCGTGACCGTGAAGAAACTTTAACTGAATAGCCTTGGATGTGCCAGTCTGTCGACCGTCGTCCGGTTGGCAACATCCAAGGCTTTTTCCGGTATTCAACAATTCGTTTGTTGAGGCACAATACATGAAAAATATAACACCAAACATGAAATAACAAACCATTATGCGTAGATTTATTTATAACATCAAGACCATCTTCGGTATCCGCCCCAAAGAATGCCTGCGAGTTTGCGGCGAGGAGATGAAGAATCCCTTTTCACTCGACAATGCCTGGATCAGCGTGCGGGATGGCGTGATCGAGAATTTCGGTTCCATGGCTACAGAATATCCCCTCGGGGAGTCGTGGGACGACACAACGGATGCCGAAGGCGGACTGTTGATGCCCGCTTTCTGCGACAGCCACACCCACCTTGTCTATGCCGGACATAGGGAACAGGAGTGGGTGGACAAGATCAGAGGATTGAGTTATGAGGAAGTGGCCCGCCGTGGCGGAGGAATCCTCAACTCGGCCGACTTGCTGCATCAGACTTCAGAAGACACGCTCTTTGCGCAGGCGATGGAACGCGTCGAGGAAATCAAGGCCAAGGGAACAGGCTGCGTGGAGATAAAAAGCGGCTACGGACTCAATACGGCCGACGAACTGAAGATGCTGCGCGTCGTGCGCCGCATCAGCGAGACAGCACCGCTCAAGGTGGTGTCTACCTTCCTCGGTGCGCATGCCGTAGCGCGTGCCTATCAGGGACGACAGGCAGAGTACGTGGATATGCTGATCAATGAGATGCTGCCCGAGGTGGGCAAGGAGAAGCTGGCCGACTACGTTGACGTGTTCTGCGACAAGGGCTTCTTCACGCCCGAAGAGATGGACCGCATTCTTGATGCCGCGGCAAAATACGGCATGAGACCCAAGGTGCACGTCGACGAACTTGCTGCCGGCCGAGGCTTGCAGGTGGCCATCGACCATAAGGCTCTCTCGGTGGACCATCTGGAAAGCATGCCCGAGAGCGACATCCCCTTGCTGAAGTCGTCGGATACGATGCCCACGGCGCTTCCCGGAACATCGTTCTTCTCCAACATGCCTTATGCCAAAGGCCGCAGCATGATCGACCATGGACTGCCCCTGGCTCTGGCGAGCGACTACAATCCAGGTTCCACACCTTCGGGCGATATGAAGTTCGTTATGTCGCTGGCCTGTATGAAGATGGGACTGCTGCCCGAGGAGGCGCTGAATGCCACGACCATCAACGGCGCCTACGCCATGGGACTGAGCGACGACTACGGCAGCATCACCATTGGACGGAAAGCCTACCTGATCCTCACGGATCCGGTGCCGTCGCTGGCTTATCTGCCCTATGCCTACACGACAGACTGTATTAGAGAATTGATTTTGGGAGAATAAAAAAAAGAGGGACTGTCCACGCCATTGTGGGCAGTCCCTCTCAGTTATCGCCTCAGACCGTCGGCTGCATTAGGCAACCTCAATCTTCTTGGTCTCTTTCTCAGCCTTTTGTGTGCGAGGAAGCGTCAGGTGCAGAACACCGTCGACAACCTTCGCCTCGATTTTATCTTTCTCTACATCATCGGGCAGCGACAATGTCTGCTCGTAGTTGCTGTAGGAGAACTCGCGGCGCAGATAGTGCTCCTTCTTGTTCTCATCCTTCTTGTCGTCCTTGTGCTCCAACTTGATGCAAAGATTGCCATCCTTGTCGAGGCTCACCTTGTAGTCTTCCTTCTTGGTACCAGGAGCGGCAAGCTCTATTTCGTATTCTTTCTCGTTTTCCTTGACGTTGATTGCAGGAGCGGTGACGTTCATGCGCGGCATCCAACTCGTATCAATCATGTCGTCGAAACCATTGTTCAACCAATTGTTCATGTCTCTTAATACTGGATACAACATAAAGTAAAATAATAGATATGATTGAATATCAAGTAGTTAATAATTTGATGAAACATTAGTAAGTGATTATTTGGGGACAAATAGGGGACAAATAGGGCGATTAGGGGCGAAAAGCGGACTACAAGTGAAACAATAAAGGCGACACGAAGCGACGGCAGGGATCCCCCCCCCCAAGCCGGAGTCAAAAACACTATATTCACCACCCGTCGAGATTTTTTAATTTTTCATTTTCCACCACTTCCACCGCTCCCACCCTCAGCGCATCAACCCCGACAGAAGTCACAGAAACGCCCGTATTTACGCCCCAAAATCGTGTAGCGGTCAACTATGCCACCCACAGAAAGAAAACGCCTAAAACGCCAAATATGAGCCTTATTTGGGTACTTCCCCGTGTCACGGAGACCTCGCAAACAATTTTTTACAGAAAAACGGCTGTTTTCTTCGATTCTAATTGCGTGAATTTCCACATTTGCGTATTTTTGCCCTCAGAGTTAAATTAAAATTATTACAATATGGAAAAAACGATTTTTGGGTATCCGTCTGAATTTTTAGAGACGTTGACCACAGAGGACATGAACAAGATTCTAACTGCCAAACATATCCTTCAAGAAATGGAGGAAAAATTGGATATGTGGGCGCAGAAAAACGGAGGCTATAACCCCCAGACCACAGCGTATATAAACGAGATCGCAGCTCGTCAGGAGCAAGCGAGAAAGGACGCTGAGGCACTCAGAGCATCTTTCAAATAACGGACATTTTTTGTATAAATCCTATAGGTGCTGAGATTCCGGTCACCATGCCGGCAGCACCACTTTCACCCAATAAATAAGAGAGCCAGTGTGATGGCATTTCCATTTTGGGTTTAATGTCGAATGAGGCGGGCGAAAGGAGAACCCCAGTAGCCCACCATTTTAGGTATAAATTAAAGAAATTAGATATGGCAATATTAGTAAATGGGAAGCCTTGGGACAGTTCTTCTGTGCTGTCCTTGGGTGACATTCAGAAGAAGCACAGAGAGGCGGAAATAGCCCGACAGAAGGCTCAGCTTCAAGAGAATAGGGGTCACGTATATGATGACACCTTGAAGGCTTTCACTCGCAACATGAACAATATAAACGGCTCTTTCATAGGTGCAGACCCATTAAGGGTTGTTAGTGTTGTGAGGGATGACAAAGATAATATTGTGGTGAAGCTCGCAAACCGAACCCCCGACAGCGTAACCGACGCAGACAAGTTCAGTATAAGTGCAAGCACCACCACCGTAATAAAGTCGATAGAGGCGAACGAAGACGGAGGAACAACCCTCACATATCGTCTCGCCGCTGAACCCAACGAACCCACAAAATAGGAGGCGGTATGATTGCAAGAAGGGAACGCAGGAGAACGGACACAGATACGTTAAGCCTTAGAGTTACTTATACGCTCGCAGACATTCACAATTGCCTGTGCGCAATATCCAAAGACTATAACGCCTTGGGTCTCCACGTGGTAATTAGAAATGACCTCGTTAAGATGGTAGGCGTTTACTTGTTTGGGTATCTATGCGCTGAGGCTCAAAGGAGATTTGCACAATGGGCTATCAATAAGGCGGTAGCTCATGGACTTCTTACTCAAATTGACGACAAAACACTAAAATTTAGTGTGTAAAATATTTTTATTGTCTCTATATAACACGATACTTCTAAGTTTGCATAGGGGAGCCAGTACGAGAGTATAGGTCTCCCCATTATTTATTGTCACAGAATACATTATTTGTATAATGTATTTACGTAAAAATTACGGATTTATTTGTCAGATTAAAATACTTGTTTGCTTGTTTGCTTGTTTGTTTATCTTATTGAAAATCAATTTGTTAAAGCGAAAAAATTCAAGGAAAAGTTTGGCAGTTTCACAATTGTTTCCTATCTTTGCGGACGTAACATAATTTTTAACTATAATAAAACATGAAAGCAAATACAATTAGCCCCGCTTTCCTGCAAGTAATCGAGGAAACGGTTAAGAAAGCAGTAAACGAAGCCTTCACAACTCAGAAGGCACAGACGGCACGCCTCACCACGGCACAGACGATGGCGACCTTGGCTTGTTCTCGTACTACATTATGGCGCATCGTGAAAGAAGGAAAACTCACCCCTCACAAGGGCGCAGGACGCACCCTCACGTACGACGCAAAGGAAGTAATGGCGTTGAGGGACGCAGTAGCAGAGTAGACAAGGAAGGAGGAAACATGAAAGAGTTAACTACAGCAGAGCGGAAAGTCTATGATTATATCATGGCTAATCAGCCAGTTGCGGATACCGAGATCGGCAAAGCCTTCGCGAAGTCAGTACCGCGTGCAAAAGAGTTCTTGCCTCGTCTGCAAAGAAACGGCTATATTAGTGTATATTCTAAGGAGAAACACGGGAATGTGCAGATACTATTTTATTGCGTGAAGTCTCCATCAAAGAGTGAAGATGTTACTTTCGAGGACACCTTCACGAAAAAGGAAACAGACACCACCGAGCAGACCACCCCGCCGGAGGAAGCACCAACCACCGATCAGACAACCCCGACCATGGAGGAAGCACCAACCACCACCGAGGAAGCACTACAGACCACCACCATGGAGGAAGTACCACAGACCACCAACATGGAGGAAGCACCCACCACCGAGTTAGATAATCCTTTTGGTGGGATAGCAGACCATTTGCGTGCTCAACAAGAAGCACCTGAGGAACCTATATCGCCTATGGCTACCAGTGGGCAATTTTCAGAGGAAGAAGGAGAAAAATTGTACCAAGAAATTCTGAGCGGACGGAGATATGGACAGATTGGTTTTTCGTCTCTCAAGAATCTAATAGATGGTGTAATTTTGGGTGACACAGCCCCCGAAACCTTCTTTGAAGTATTTCGGCACTACTATTTAATAATGTCAGGGAGGGAGGTTTTTACAAACGAAGTCATACCCAACAAGGAAGTTAGGCAGTATCTGAGAGCGATAATCGGAGATAACGACGTACAATCCCCTTCGCAGTACGTTTTCCACATCGTCAAGGATAAAAAGCACTTCAAGATTAATAAACAAGATATTAGTAAATCCCAATGGGTCAGTAACTTACAAGCAAAAGCTACCAATTAGAACGAGCGCAAGGGAGCGCAAGGGAGCGCAAGGGAGCGTAACCGATCTAATCTTACGTGTTAATATAGATAAGATAAGATAAAATGAGATAAGACAAAATAATGATATAGGAATGAGGGTATACACCACATACCGCCCCGCCCGTCGCCCCCTCACCCTCACCCAAAGGACAAAGACAATGAGCAAGCAAAGAAAAGATATACCCATTCAGTTGGCACGAAGGAAACCCAACGTAGTAACCTGCCCAGTATGTGGACGCAAGGGTAAGTTCTCGCTCTATATATACACAGAGACCAACGAACCCATAGACCCCGACCACCGCAGCGGACTATGTAACGTCTGTGGATACCACTACCCACCAAAGGAATACTTTAGAGACCATGGACGGACTACACAGAAGTTCGCGTCCATTAGCTCATCGAGTTCTCGCCAGTGGATAGAGCCATTCGACACCATCAACCCGAAGAAGGTAGAAGCGAGCCACCGCCACGACGGGACGCTCTACCACTACCTCACAAGCATCTTCAAGAAGGATGCCGTGGACGCAGCATGGGACAGATATTTGATGGGTATCACCAAGGACGACCGCACTATCTTTTGGCAGGTAGATAACATGGGCGAAGTCCGGACGGGCGAGTTTATAAAGTACTTACCCAATGGACACCGAGACCACGCAACAGCCGAACGATGGGCGCACAACATCTACAAGGACTTTTCGCTTAGCCAGTGCCTTTTCGGTCTCCATTTGGTAGAGAACGACCAATCACCCGTTTTTGTCGTAGAAGCCCCGAAAAACGCCCTTATTTGCTCTATATGTTATCCGCAATATATATGGGTAGCCGTCGGCAGTCGAGACCAGTTTAGTGGATCCAAGCTGTGGTGGGTCAAAAGTCACCCGATAGTAGCTGTGCCGGACGTGGACGCAATAGAAGCGTGGACAGCCAAGGCAGGAGTCTTGCGTCACTCGCAGTATAACGTACAAGTGTACGACTTCCGAAAATTGTACAAGTGTACCGAGGACGAAGTAAAGGAGATCGGCGAAAAAGGGGATATAGCCGACCTTCTCATCATGCGGAGCCGACCGCCCTATCATATCCCGCAGCTACCACAGCTCCAAGCCATGATAGCCCGTCACCCTGCCATAGCTACATTGTGTGAGAAGCTACAATTAGAAGTCGTATCTTGATAGCCTCAACGAAGAATTATTAATTACTAAATACTCAGAAAATGAAAGAACTTGATACATACGAGAAAATAGCCCTAAACAGCATAGCAATAGACCCCACCACCACCGACGAAGCCTATAAGTTATATCGTCTTTCCACAGGGAAGCCAGTACTCCCGCAGACCACGGACTTTACCTTGCATCAAATGTCCCTCAGATGGGCACGGGGCGAAGCTCAAAAGAAGTATATAACGGACGTTAAAGCCATGCTGAGGGGCGGGAGCACAGACACGGGCGACGACCGGAGCAAAGCAGACTTAATCCATGAAATGAACCGATTGGCCAGCAGTACGACCGACCCCAAATTAAGAGCCACCCTTTTAATGAATGTTGCGCAGCTGGTCTCAGCGAGGGCGAGAGACGACAACGCATCCGAGAGCCACGTTAACTATTACCTGCCATTAAGATGTTACGACTGCCCCCTTTTCGTCGCTTGGGAGGCATACCGCCAACGGCACGCAGCATCCACCACTCAACAGCTAACGGATACCGAATGGGACGCTATAATGGCGATGGCGACGGAGAAAGGAAAAGAAATGGTAAGAGAAAGGAAAAAGGAGGCGCAGGGCTGAGCCTCAAAAGGGCATGGAAAATTAGAAGTTTTACATGAATAAGCACCTAAGAAATTAACGACACGACCAAAGACGAGCCGACAGTCTTTTGCGAACAGACAGAAAAAGCCAAAGACACCCCCATATTAGCCCAAATTTGGCACCAAGCGGACATAGTGGGATAGTTACCCACGGGAGATGAAATAATGGCTTAAAACGCATTTTTAGGGCTTGTATCAAAAAAGGGATCATCAAATCAATGACCCCTTTTTCCTTTTCACTTCTCGAAGCCTTTTAAGCCCTCAGATATGGCAGTCAGCACGTCCACATACCCTTGGACTACTCCTTCCTGCTCCTCAGATAGGTTTTTCACACTCAACAGGTCACAGCAGACTTCATTCAGTTTGTCCGCAAATCTTTTAAGTTCTTCCATTTCCATGATTGATATTTTGTTGATGATATAATATTGTTGGGGTAGTAAAACGCTACCCCGTGTTAGTTGCTACATTGCTACACTCAGCGTCGTATTATTAGCGGTATTTTCGGCAGCTTGCAGAGCGTCGAATATATTATCCAGTTGCTTTTTCTTATCCCGCTTATCGTACTTTTTGAAGCTATGCAACGTCTTGTGACCGCTTATTTTCCTAATTTGGTCATCAGTCAAAATGCCTTCTTCAAGGGCTAATGTTATACCCGTCCTTCTCGCAAGATGGGACGAGGCAAGCGTCCACTTTGCCTTGATGGTCTCTCCTTTGCCGTTACGTTGGTAGAGATAGGCAGTACCCATGCAGCCATTAGCCACTTGAATACGGACGCAGCGCCGGAACGTCCCATATTCGAGGGATCCTATTTTTATTTGTCCCTTTTCGTTTTTCTTCATCAGACCTAAGAACTCTTTCTCTATTCTTTGCTCTTTCGATGTAAGAGGCGTAACGTATGCCTGCCCAAGGGAAGGAACACTCGCAGACAGGGCATGAAGTATTTTCTTCAAGTGTTTGGTCATCACGTCATAGCTCACTTTTGGCACCCATTCACGGGTTTTAACGTCCATCTTGACGAACGAGTAGTCATGCCGTCTCAGCACTTCATTAAGCCGTCCAAGCAACGGAACATCGACGTAGTTTTCCGTCTTGTCCTGCTTTACATGGAGGAATTTACGACCGTCCACTTCTTGTATCATATCTTTGGAGAAGCGGGAGTAATCGGAGAACCTTTGCATGGAATACACACCACCGAGGAACACATCTACCACCATTTGGTCTTTTGCTCCAAGAGAACCCGAACACGACAGATCCCAAATAGCCTCAACTTCATCTTTCGTTAGTGCCACTTCTGTTTTTACCTCATCATCTTTGGGAGCGGGTATTTTCCACAGACTGAGGACACCGACCTTCTCAGGGGCTATTAGTCCGAGATTCCATGCTCTTCTACATATAGCAGTAACACAATTCAGGACATGAAATATTGTACCCCTCATTATGTTGTTATCTTCGAGGTACTTCACGAAGCCGTCAGCAAGATAGCCAGTAAGTTCGTTGAATGTTATATCCTGCCTATCTTCCCCGAAGTACTCTGAGAGGTAACGTCTTGTAGTCTTATAGTAGGTTATAGTGCTGTTAGTGTAGTCGCTCTTTCTCGCTGTCTTTACGCTACCTTCTTTCGCTCTCACAACGAAATCATCAATGAATGGAATAATACGAGACTCCATGAGCTGTGCAGCGTCCTTTGCCGTTTGGCGTGCATCGTTGAGGAACAGCGCATCTTCCACTCGCTTGGATATGGTCTCGCAGTCTGTCACGCCCTCAGCCATAGCAAGCGTTATTTGCTCCTTTGCGGTCTCTTTCTGCCTTGATACCCTCAGACCCTCAGTAGATGAATTGTAGGCGTTTAGAGCCATTCGGGACGCTCCCTTGCGGTACGCCCTGCCATACTCATAGACGCTAACCTCAATAGGAGAACGGAAGCGGAACGATACACCGCCTTCACGAACTCTTATATACAAGTTCGCTTTTGCCGTTTTGCTCTTACTTACAGAGCGAAGTTCAAAGTTAATTGCCATAGTGTTGAGATTTTTATTTCACACCGCAAAGATACGAAAAAAAATAGTTGGGGACAACTTGGGGACAACTTGGGGACAAATCATTTATATATGTTTAACAATGTAGAAAAGGTAGGAAACAATTAAATAGTGTAACTTGCTTATTTTCAGTGTGAATAATATCGGTTTTTCTGTTTCTGTGCGTACCCTTATATTTCACTCCTTATGTTTGGATACAACATAAGTCAAAACCTCCTAATTAGTGTTCACTGAATAAATATTTTGACCCACACGGGTCCCAAAAAATCAACGCCTCGTTCAGGTCCACAAAGGAGAAAATGGAGCCAGAAAACGAATTTTCCAAAAAAGTACAGACAAAGT
>Ga0256404_1011498_pt1 | contig 11836 bp, 18 predicted proteins | sample RumenRJG_01DNA_FD_185990 | JGI IMG/M metagenome (GOLD analysis project Ga0256404, IMG submission 185990) | Bovine rumen microbial communities from Lethbridge, Alberta, Canada - RJG_01 | ecosystem: Host-associated > Mammals > Digestive system > Stomach > Rumen | place: Canada: Alberta | collected... | reverse complement strand
TGACGGACTGCCAGGGACGGATCCCTGAAAAGCCTGGAAGCCAACGGGCCGCCTCCGGCGGCGTAAAAAGTCTCCGGCCCCGAAAGGCCGAAGGAGAAAAAAACATGACGAAAAAAGACAGTTTCACCGGACGCGTGCGCGAGATGATCGCCGACCAGATCGCCGACATGGTGTGGGAGGACGACACCGCATGGACCGACGGCATCCGCAACGCATCGCTCTGCGGCCCGGTCAACGCCTGGCGCGAAAGCTCCGGAAAGGACGCCGCGTACCACGGAGCAAACCGGTTCCTCCTCGCGGCCAGACAGGCGAAGGACGGATACACGAGCCGCAGATGGGTCACCTTCAAGCAGGCCATCGAGATGGGCGGCGCCGTCGGCAAGGGCGAGCACGGATCCCCCGTCTTCTGCTACCACCCCTACGTCGTCGACAAGAAGACCGGCCGCATCGTCAAGGACGGCGACCCCGACAACCCGAAGGAGAACGAGGAGACACGCTTCAGCCTCACCTACTCCCTCGTATGGAACATCGACCAGACGTCCGTGAGATGCGCCAAGGACATCAACCCCATGACCCCCGCACGCGGCGAGGCCGAGAAGAAGGCGAGACTCGCAACGGCCACGTTCGCGGCCAAATACGGCGTCAGGCTCGCCGACAGCCCCGACCGCCACGAGCGCTATGACAGCACGAGCGACACCGCCAGCGTCCCGCCCGAATCCGCATACGACAGCAGGGAACACTACTGGCAGGCATGCTTCCGCGCCCTCGCCCTCGCCGCGCTCGACGGCCGCAGGCTCGGCAAGGGGAAAACGGCCGACGACCGGAAGAACCGGATCGCCGCCGAATACGCCGCCGCCCTGGCCATGTGCTCATGCGGGTTCACCGCGGGCTACGAGAACGGCGCGGCACACATCCGCGAGATACTCGGGGGCAAACCGGAGGCACCGCAGGCTTCCCTGCTCATGAGCGCGTTCGGATCCGGCGACAAGGCCGCCTCCCTCATCATGGGAGACAACGCATGACCGGGGCGCAGAAGCGCGCGTTCGACCGCTTCATCGAGAACGCACCCGACGACATACGCCTCCTCGCCAGCCGTCCCTGGTTCGCAGGGACGGCGCGCAAGGACCGCTCCGCCACACCACGGCAACTTGCCGACGCGCTCGAGAAGGCCGCGGAGGAAGCCGAGACCGCATTCCGCGTCATGCGGTCCCTCCCCTACCCGGCGGAGGCGATGAGGGCCTACCTGGAAACCGGCAGCGTCGCCATCGCCGTCAGGTACGGACTCTCAAGAAGACCGCAGGAAACGGGGAAAAAGCAAGAAGGCGGTTCCCGCCGCCACGACACGCCACACCATGGGAAAAAGGGAGGACACGCATGAAGACGACAATCACCTGCTCGAGAAAGGAGAACGGGGTGTCCATCTCCATCCACGCCGAAGAGGACGGCAAGCCGGTCACCGACATCGGCAGGGCCGCGGGAGAACTCACCATCGCCCTCGCGTTCCTCGTCTCCCACGGGGCCTCCAGCCCCGCCGAGGCACACGCCAACCTCGACGCGGCAATCAGGGCCATGCACGCATGAGGAAAACCATCGAGGAGTGGCTCGACGGCATGGAACATGCCGAAACGCCCGAGAAAGAACGGCTGAGAAACGAATGCGCCGCCTGCGGCATCCATGGCCGCTTCGGGCTGAAAGCCCTCATCCGCCTCGAGCGCGCGGCGGCGACATCCTTCCTGCTGGCCCTCTGCGACGCCATCTCCCCGGACGAGAACAACGACAGGAAAACCGCCAAATGGCGGAAAAGCAGAGGGCGCCGGCGGCTCCGCAAGGCCATGGAGCTGGACATCACCATCCCATACACCCGCTACGTCCTCCTCGAGGACGGCCAGTGCAGGGAACGGTCCAACTTCCGCGTCTTCGGGCTCCATTTCCCCAAGCACCCCTGCATCAGGGTCGTGGACAACCCCGAAGACGGATCCATGCGTGTCGTCGCGACCCCGGCCAGACTCACGCGCGGCGAGATCCGTGAGACCGCGGCGCTCCTGCGGCGGATGAAGGCAAACAACGGCGTCATCGACGACAGCGACCTGCGCATCTGCAAGCTCATGTACACGCCGGAAGGCAAGGCCGAGCAGGAGAGACGAAACAGCGAGATCGTCCGCAAAAAACGCGAGAACGCCTCCGGATCCCGGAAAGGACGGCCCAAAAAAAGAAAGACGCCCCCGCCGTGCATGCGCATGGCTCCAGGCGCCCGGGCGACACGCGCGCGACGGCTGCTGCGGCCAGCCGCTCCGCGGCGGAAGGAAAAGGCGGACGGGCAAGGCCGTCCAGAAACACACCATGGAGGGACCAGGCCAACCACCCCGACCCGCAGAAGGCCGTGGTCCCGGCCGAAGGAGAGATGATGAAGGAGACATTCGAGCAAAGGAAGACCCGGCTCCGGCAGGTGGCGGAACGCGTGAGGCGCGGAGACCGCGCCGCCGAGGAGGAGCTTGTCAGGCTCGCCGACTCCCTGTTCTCCAGAAAGCTCGCGCGACGCTGCAACAAGACCAACGGCCTCTACGAGGACGCCTTGCAGGAGTGCCGGATCAGCACCATCACCACCGTACGGGAGTGGGACGGAAGCGGCGACATCCTCGCCACCCTGCACTCGCGCCTCTGGAAGGCATCCAGCATGGTCGCCAGCCAGGCCAACACCATCAGGATCCCCTACAAGACGTTCGCCCAGCTCTCCGCCGACCTCCGTGCCGGCAGAAAGCCGGCCGGCACCGCCGCACAGGCGCAGATGGCCCGGTGCATCACCGCATCCGCCACCGTAGGCGACGAGGACGGCGACGACATCCTCAGCCGCATCCGCGACAACGACACGCCGTCACCAGCCGACGAATCCGTCGCCAGCATCATCAGGAAGGAAGGCCGGAACCTCCTGGAAACGCTCCCCAAAAAGGAGAGGACCATCATCGAGGCAATCTACGGCATCGGAATGCCGGCCTTCGACAGGACCACCGTCGGCATGCTGTTCGGCATCAGCCGGCAGGCCGTCGGCCAGATCGAGGGACGGACGATAAGAAAACTCCAGAGACTCGCATCGGAGGGAACCACATGCAAGAGCAGACGGACATCGGGCTGACGCAGGAAAAGGACTGGACGGACGCATGCCGCGTCAACGGCATCTCCGTCCTCACAACCAAGGACGACATCTGGGGCCGGCGCGGCTTCTGGTTCGTCGACGGCGTAATGGCCGGACGATGGACATACGACCGCCTCGACAAGAAATGGAACTTCCTTCCGGAAGGCGGCATGCTCGACAAGACCGACATGCGGATCGCCTCCGTGAACGGCTATGTGGACGACAACGGCTTCCACAACCGCAACCTGGGGGACGTCATCGACGAGATCATCTTCCGCCAACGGCTCGCCCGTCAGGCGCAGGACGCCGAGCAGGCCGGCCTCGTCCTCTGGGTCGCGGCCGACAAGGACGGCCGCCTCCTCCTCGCGGAGGCATGGCCCGACGGAGACGAGGGACGCAGGGATTTCCAGAAAAGCCTGGCCTCGGAGACCAAAAGGCAGAAGCAAGACCCCGCCCCACGGGAAAAACCGTTCGTCTTCCCCATCCGCGGCCCCGGCTACTTCTCCCGGACCCTGCCCGCAGGCAAAAGGAGCATGCTGTGAGCATCCGGAACGCGGTGAAAGCGGCAATCAAGGCAGGAGACGCCGCCATCTCCTGCGCCAGAGACGTCGTGGCGCTCATCGCCAGCGCGACCGTCGTAGGCACGGCCCCCTGGACCAGCCATGGCGGCGAAGGATGGGCAGCCGCCATCGTCGCGGCACTGGTCGGAATCCACGCGGCACGCCACCTCGGCCGCCGCGTCGCGACGGAAATCGCCCCCGCCGCCAGAAAAAGCATCAGAAAACGCATCGGCACCGTGGCCTCGGCCTACAAGGCCGTCGGAAAAGCCTTCGGCGGCACCAGGGAAACACACGGGAGGGAACACGAGACATGACCACCATCCACGTCAACGGCAGCAACCCGCTCTCCAGCCCTGCATCGGGAAACCTCCTGACGGGGCTCTTCCGGGCCCGCGTCCCGTTCCTCGCAGACTGCGGGAGACAGAGCGTATCGCTCACCCGCGAAGGCGAGGGCGTGCGGCTGACCAGCCATGGAGCACAGGTCCGCCGCGACGGAGCCGACGCCACGGTGCCATGGAGCTGCATCCGGACCCTCGAGGCCGGAGACGGCACGCTCGAGGCGTCCTGCCGGCCGGACAGCCCGCCAGTGCTCGCCTGCCGGACCGGAAAACAGTCCGAAGCCGTCGTCACTGCCGGCAAAGACGCCTGGAAAACCCTCGCGCCACTGCTGCGGGAAGCCGGATTCCCCACAAGGCAGGAGGAAGGCCGGATGGCCGCCAGGCACGCAGGAGGAGAAATCCTCGCATCGGACTCCATGCTCCGATGCGACGGACACGACATGCCGATGAAGGACATCCTCTTCTTCGGCATCCGCCCCGGCATGCTTCTCATCCACATGAGAAACGACACATTCAGGATATTCCGTCCGCAGCCACAGGCCCCGGAACGAGAAAAGGAAGACAAATGAGATTCACCATATCGAGAAAGGACCTGGCCGCAGAGCTCTCCGCGGCCGAGGAATTCACCGGCAAGAAGCACATCGTGCCGCTCTCCAGCTCGGTGCAGCTCAAGTGCGAGGCCGGCACGCTCACCATCTCCACCTTCGGCCTGGACTGCCGCTATCAGGGCAGACGCCACGTCGAGGGGAGCGAGGACGGAAGCGCGTTCACCTCCTGCCAGCAGCTGGCCGAGTTCGTCCGGGCCATGCCGGACGGCGACCTGGACATCTCGACGAAGGACGGAAAGACCACCGTGAAGCCCGCAAAAGGCAAGGCATGCCGGATGAGCATCCCCTCGCCGGCGCTCGAGGCCCCCGACGCGTGGGAGGCCGAGAAGGACGCGGTGTCCTTCAACATCCCGGCCGGAGCGCTCGACAAGGCGCTCATGGAGGTCTCCCCCTCCGCAGGCACCGACACCACCAGGATCTTCCTGTGCGGCATCCGCATCGAGAAGCAGGACGGGGGAATCGTCCTCACCGCCACCGACGGCAGACGGCTCAGCACGACCTACGTGGAGTGCGGCGGCGTGCCGGACTTCGAGGGGGCCACCATCCCCACCCGCGTCCTCCTGTGCGCCCGCAAGGTGTTCACCGGCGAGGGAGCCGTCACCGCCACCATCGGCAAGACAGGCATCGTCCTCGCGAGCGGGGAACGCCTCATCCGCTCCACGCTCATCAGGCTGGCATATCCGGAATGGAGGCGCGTCATCCCGCAGGACCAGCCGCACGCGGCGGCCATCGACGCGAAGACGCTCAAGGATGCCGTGACACGCGTCATGTGCGCCATGGACAGCATGTCGAACCGCATCGACATCACCATCGGCGGCGGAAAGATGCTCCTCGACTGCCATGACACCGGCCAGGCCCATGACGAGATCTCCTGCGGATCCGACGGAGAAGAGACGCACATCGCCCTCAACGCCGTATTCCTCAAAGACACGCTCTCCACCATGGAAGGACAGGCCTCCATCGGGTTCTCCGACGGCAGGAACGCCGTCACCTTCCGCCCTGCGGAAAGCCGGACGGTCCACGTCATCATGCCGATGCTCGGCTAGCGGCGCAGGGGAAGGCTTTCGCCGCAAGGACGCGGACGGCACATTGGCATTGACGGCAAGAAAGGGAGGAAGGAAAGACAATGGACACCTATTCCGCATACGGCACCAGCCGCAAGGCGCCGCTGCTCACCAAGACGGAGACCGCGGAACTCTCCAGACGCGCCAGGAAAGGCGACCTGAAGGCCAGGAACCGCCTCGTCGAGGCCAACATGCGTCTCGTCATGCGGTTCGCGGGCGACTATGCCTGCGACGGCCTCGAGTACGAGGACCTCGTCCAGGAAGGAAGCATCGGCCTCATGAAGGCCGCGGAGATGTACAGGCCCGAGCTCGGGTTCTCGTTCGCGACATATGCCGGCTACTGGATCAGGTCGGCCATCAGCAAGGCCATCGCGAGCAAGGGACAGGCCATCCGGATCCCGGACTACGCACAAGACATCCTCAGGCGTACGGAGAAGGCCGAGCTGGAGAGCGGCACAAGGCTCTCCGACGAGGAGGCCGCGAAGGCCATGGGCGTCAGCATGCGGACCATGAGGAAAATCCGCCTGATGGCAAACCCCGTCGCCAGCCTCGACCGTCCGCCGAAAGCGGTGGACGACGGCTCCACCCTCGGCGAACTGCTGCCATCCGACGAGAACCTCGAGGAAGACGTGGTCGACAGTCGCATGGCGGACATGACGGACCACATGGTCGCCGAGCTGCCGGAACCGATGCGGTCGGTCATCATCCTCCGCTACGGCCTCCTCGGCCTCGGCCGGCAGCTCACGCTCGAACAGACAGGCCTCCTCAGGGGAGTCACCAAGGAACGCACCAGGCAGATAGAGGCGAAGGCCATCCGCCTCCTGCGGCAGAAGGCAAGCAGCCGGGAGATGACCGCATGAGGAGAAGACAGGAAAGGCGCGCGGAGAAAAGACACAGGTCGTGCAGGGAGCTGGGACTCGTCAGGGATAGAGGCGCCACATCCGTCCTCCTGACATCGGGCGGAAAGGACGCGGCGGTGATCCGCTGGGCCGAAGGCCGCATCCTCATCCTGAGAAGCGACCCGATGGCGGCCCGCTTCATCAGCGAGGTCGGCATCGTCCCCCTCGCGGAGGCCGAACGCGCCGCAAGCGCGGCAAGAAGCGGAAAGACCGCCAGGGCGGACATATGGTCCGTCTCCATGGCCCCGCAGGCGGAGAAACCCGCCGCACCGCTCCGCGGAAGACCCGGACAGGGAAGATAGGAGGAGGAAGGCATTGGAAAGCATCATGTTCCACCCGTTCGACGGGAATGACGATACATACGCGTGCCAGGCCGCGGCATTCGCCGCCGCCGGACGCAAGGCGTCCGTCAGCGCGGAAGGCGCCATCATCTACGCCATGGCGAAGGACGACGACGGAAACGAAAGCGAGATCCGCATCGGACGCGACGGCGAGGTCTCGGTGGAATCCCAAGGCCGCAAGACCACATGCAGGAGCCCGAGGAGCATAAGCCTCGTCTCCGGCAAGGACGGCAGGGCGATGCTCCTCATCGCGGGCGACTGGCCCGACGGGACGAAGGAGGCGTCCTGGATGGTCTCCGACGGAAGCGGAAAGGAGACCACCATCTCCCTGCAGGAAGGCTCGATCCTCTCCTTCCCGGTACAGGCGTTCATGCTCAGCGAGATCTTCGCCCGCATGGGCGCGGACGTCAGGGAGACCGGCGAGGACTCGTTCACCGTCTCCACGGGGGACGGTGACGACATCGTCTTCGCCTGCGGCTTCGTCGCGCTCGGCACAAGCCCGATGGCGCCCAAACTCATGGCAAAGGGCACGTCGTTCACCATCCGGCAGGACGGAAACGGCACACGGCTCTGGCTCCAAAGCGGCAAGACGAGGCGCACGTTCGCATGCGCATGAGAGGAGACAAGCACATTCTCAGAAGGTCCTCGTCGGCAAAGGCGTTCATCTTCCGGCTCGCCGAGGAGGCCATCAGAAACGGGGCGTCCATCTACTGGGCGCCCGAAAGGGACACCGTGCTCGTGCGGCTCGCCGGCGGCGGCTACGCCTCATGCTCCCGGGAGGCCCTCAGCATCACCGACGGCAGGCTTGAGACCATATGGTGCTGCCCGACCGGGAACGGAGCGGGCGCTTCCGTACGCAAATGCGCGGACGGCGTCGAGGTCAGGCTCTTCTCCGGACGGAGCGATTCCGGATGGAGGCGCGCGGTCGGGGAGGATGCCATCGCCCTCTCCCTCGCAGGACTCGACGACAGGAGGAACGGGACGAGGGAGGCCGCAAGATACATCTGCCGCCACTTCGGACTCCGCTGCCACGACCATGGCGACATGATCCACATCTCCAGCAGACAGGCCGACGTCATCGTCAGGACCCATTCGGTCGCAAGCAGCGGAGACGGATTCCATGTCGTGTGGAGGGACAAGGGGGACTCATCCATCCTCTTCCACAGCAAGAACGGAGACCTGACGCTCACCGGAAGCGGCACGATGTCCCGCGGGAGAACCCCGGTGATGCTGCCGGACATCCGCATGGGCGACTTCGCCACCGCATGGACCGGGGCGGTGCTCGTCGCGCTCATGGGCATCCAGAAACCGGAACACCTGCGCGCCGTCTCGGCCGCGACCTCCTGCCTCCTCGCCGTAGCGGGAAGCGCCAGACTGCTCGCCTCCGCGGCGGACAGGGCAAGGGAAAGACGGAGGCGCGTGGATGAACTCGCCATGGAGACGACATGCGTGAAGGAGGCAGGACGATGACGATGACCCGCGATACCGTCGAGGACATCATCCGCAAGCAGGAATCAAGACTCAAGGGAATGTCCGCAGACACCATCGCCAAAAGGTCGATGCTCTACCAGCGGCTCACCCTCTCCGTGCTGACCGAGATGCTCAGCATCCTCCAGAAGGACGCGGCGGAAAAGGCGCCGAAACTCAGCTGGAGGCAAAGCCCGGGAACCGACGTCTGGAACGCCTCCATCGGGCCCTTCACCGTCACAGCCACCGCAAGCGGAGTGTTCGGCATCACCTGCGACCAGCTCGGAGGCGCGGTACGATGCGGGATCGCCAGAAGGCCCAGGCCGTCCGAGGTCCTGGAGGCCGTCGACCGCGAATGGGACTCCTTCTGGGCGAACAATCCGGAAGTCCGGGAAACGTACGAGAAATGGCGCTGCGCAAGCGACATGGACACTCCTCGGCAGCAGTGAGGCTGGCGCGCGCCATCGCCATCCACGCCATCGCCTCGGCGGCGGGACTCGCCGTCTGGAAGGCCGTCCACGCGACATCGCTCCGGAACGGGCTCACCTCGACAGGAGCCGCCATCGCGGCATGGCTCGCCGCCCGCTACGCACGGAAGGCCGTCAGGAAGACGGCCCGGAAGACGATGCGGGGAAAACGCGGAAGGAGGACCCTCGCCGCTGACGGGCAAGGAACGGCGACGCTCCGCGTACGGAACTGAGGACTAAGGAGGAAACTAAATGGAAAGCACAAGAGAAGAGAAGGAATTTACAAGCATGGAAGAGGTCATCCGATACCTGGAGACCTTGCCGGTGGGCACATACGTCAAGGGGTATGACTGTGACGGGTATGACCCGGACCTTGACGACATCCCGGAAGAGTGGGATGTGGCGTGGTACAGCAGCGGGAAGCACAAGGTGCCATTTGGGAGCGCGAAAGAAGCGCTCGATGCCTATAAGAGCATCCTGGACAAGGCGACAGCCGAAGATAAGTCGGACTTCCATATTGTCCTTTACCTCTGGGACCTTGAAAAGGTCGTAGAGGAGGTGGGAAAGGAGGGCGAAGCCGAGCTTGATGGTTACTGGCTATACACCGCCGACGCCATCACCACGGAACAAAAGACGTGGGACGATGAGGACGAGGGGAAGGACGCCGACTTCTCAAAGTGGCCTTACTGGGTGCTTACCGGGGATGATTCCGGGCCTATCGCGTGTGCCAGCCTCGATGAGGCAATTGAGGGCATCATAAATCGGTAAGTCCGACCATATGCCACACACAAAGGAGAAAACCACCATGAGCACCCGCACAATGCGCGCCAAAGCGGCCGAGACGGCCAGAAGCATCCTTTCGGACAACAACGTCCTCATCCTCGACACGGAGACCACCGGCCTGGAACGCGGCAGGTACGGCGTCTGGGACCACATCGTAGACCTCGGCATCGCCGACGCGAACAAGGCCGTCGTCTGCAACATGCTCTTCAATCCCGGCATGCCCATGCCCGAAGCCGCAAGCCGGATCAACGGCATCACCGACGCCATGCTGGAAGGCAAGCCCTCCATCAATGACTACGCCCCCGCCATCAGCGCGCTGCTCAACGGCAGGACGGTCGTGGGCTGGAACATCGGCTTCGACGACCAGATGCTGACACACGAGCTGGCCGAGGCAGGCATGCCGCGCACCTGGCACACCGTCGACGCCATGAGCCTCTACTGCCGGTTCATGGGATTCGACCGGCCGTTCCACAAGCTCTCGCTCGCGATGAAGGAGTGCGGCATCGTGGAGGAACAGACGCACAGGGCGCTCGAAGACGTCCTCAACACCATCGAGGTGCTGCGCTTCATGGCCGCGTGCAGGTCCTGAACCCACCTACGGCTCCGCCGCGGCTCCCCTCCCCCGTTCCGGGAAAACCCGGACAAGGGAGGAACAGCCATGGCATACCACAAGGCCGTCAGATGGGAACCCGGCGCGGAACCCGGACCGCCCCGGACGACGTTCATGAAGGCCGCCCAGCTCAAGGACTGGGCGGAAAGCCTCGGAACAATGGGCGGGCCGGCCGTCCGCATCGCAGGCGGCAGACGCTACCTGCCCGCAAGGGACTGCGCGTACAAGGCCCAGGACATCATCGACCTCGACGGAGGCGACGCCAACGTCAGGATCGATGTCCTCGACGGATCGGAAGGCAAGATCATCGTCCACGGTTTCGACGGGAAGACCAGGCTGGTCGGCAAGGACGAATTCATCCGGCTCTTCAAGGACGACTGCACGGACGACCGCGTCCTGGAGCACGCCTTCCTCATCCTCCTTTCCCTGTACCGCGAGTGCGTCGAGAGCAAATGCCACGACGAGATCGACGAATCGATGCGCTTCTTCCCCGACTTGCCTGAAATCCCTGCGGACAAGCCGTATCTCGGCAAATACCTGGGCAGGATCAGGACCGCGAGGGCAAGGCGATGGAGGGAATGGAGAAGAAGAAGCGGAACCGAGTGACGGACAGGAGGGCGGAGCACGCTCCGCCCTCCTCCTACGCGGACCTTGCCCCCGCGCGATCCGGGAGGCACCGACAAACCAGGAGGGACAAAGATGGACATGAACGAACCGTACGGAGAAAAGGCGTCCAGGCTCCTCGGAGACGCCTACAGCTGGGTCAGGACCGACGACCCCGCATTCGCGAAGGCCGCATGCGACCTGCTCGGAAGCGACTCGAACATCTTCCTGATCGGAAACGGAGGATGCGGGAAGTCGACCCTCCTCAAGGCGTCCTGGCACCTGCTGCCGGGCTCCAAGCTCGTCATGGCCGCAACGGGAGCGGCCGCGGCCAACCTCACCGCCGACGGAGTGCCCGCCGTCACCATACACAAGGCGCTGCGCATCCGGGGCCAGGACTGGTACGACGAGCAACGCCAGAGGCCGGGAGCCGTCGAGCTCCTCGCCGCAAGCGACATCGCATACCTCGACGAGGCCGGCATGGTCTCCAGCAACCTCATGGACTTCCTGCTCAAGGCATGGATGAGAGGCAACGCGAAAAGGAGACGGAAAGGCCTCGCCCCCACCCGGCTCATCCTCTCGGGCGACGTGCTCCAGCTCGAGCCCGTCGTCCCGTCCAGAGAGGACGTCAGGGCCCAGTACGAGAGGGTCTACGGAGGAAGGACCGGCTGCTTCGACGCCATCCACTGGAACGAGGCCCGCCTCGTCCGCGAGAACCTCACCCGCAGCTTCAGGCAGGACGACCCCGCATTCTCGGCCACGCTCGACCGCATCCGCTGCGGCCGCGAGACCGACGAGGACATCGAGCTCATCAACAGCCACGTCACCGGACACGACAGCTTCCTCCAGAAGCATCCGAACGCAATCGTCCTGCGAATGTACCGCGCCGCCGTGGCACGCGAGAACCAGGCGTACGCGGAAAGCTTCCGGAACGAGGAGGGACACGTCTACCTCCGGGGCCAGAGC
>Ga0256404_1011497_pt1 | contig 11836 bp, 8 predicted proteins | sample RumenRJG_01DNA_FD_185990 | JGI IMG/M metagenome (GOLD analysis project Ga0256404, IMG submission 185990) | Bovine rumen microbial communities from Lethbridge, Alberta, Canada - RJG_01 | ecosystem: Host-associated > Mammals > Digestive system > Stomach > Rumen | place: Canada: Alberta | collected... | reverse complement strand
GTGGTTACGGTAATAACCGGACGGGTGTCCCCGGTCCCGGCCGGCACCGTGCTTGCCGTGCCTGCGGAGGAACCAGACGGGGCCTGCGGCTGTTCCGCTGCCGATTCCGCCTTTGACGCTGCCGTTGATGCTGCTGTAGACGCCGCTGTTGACGTCGCTGCTGTAGACGCTGTTGTTGACGTCGCTGCTGTAGACGCTGTTGTAGACGCCGCTGTTGATGCCGCTGCTGATGCCGCCGTATCTTCCGCCATGGTTTTGGCGGGCGCAACCAGCGCATACGTCATGCAAAGCACAGCCGCGCAGGCCAGAACGGCCAGAACGCCCTTCCAGCGTTTCTGCTTGAGATGTGCTTTGCCATATTGGATTAGTTTATCCAGCCATGATTCTCTCATATGTGCCATCTTCTTTCCAAGATACGCTTTCTTTTTTTCTTTTTCTGTTTCTGCTTCTTTTTTTAAGCCCCGCCCGGTCTGTCAGTCCCCGGACGGGGCAAATCCCGCGACCCAGTCTGTCATGGCCGCTTCTGTTTCGATCAGTAGTACCAGTTTCCGCCGATCTGGATCGAATGGCCGGTCGAATTGCGGCTCCGGAAGTTCAGGTACGTGTGGTTCCTGTACCCTTTCGTAAGGCAGTCATTCACGGCCTGCTTTACGTAGTCCGCGACGTTCCCGTTCAGCCGTGCCTGATAGTACGACGGGTCGGATACACTCGGGCTAAAACAGTACTGCCCCGGTGCCGTGAGCTGTGACAGGGCATCCGTGCCGTGGCCGCCGTAGTTCTTGTCCGCGCGGTTCATGGCCGACGTGATGACGGCAAGCGCGCCTTCGTAGCTCTCACTGTCTTCCTGGCCGACAATCGCCCAGATGAGTTCGAGCTGTTTCTGTGTATAGCTGGTGGTGTCCGTCCGGCCAAGCGCGACCTGCGCGCCGCCGTTTGCGTCGCTTATGTACCGGGTGCCCCAGCAGACCTGGCTGTAGTTCACGTCTGAAATCACGATGCCGTAGGCCGCGCCCTTCGCGTTGATGGCCTTGCCGTCGCCAATGTAGATGAGCACGTGATAGACCGTGCCGTCCTCGTGCGCGTAGAACAACAGGTCGCCCGGCTCCGCGTCCTCCGCGCGGATTCTCGTGCCCGTGTTGCACTGCTCATAGGAGCAGCGGGGAAGCGAGATCCCGAAGTGGGCGTACACGCCCTGCGTAAAGCCGGAGCAGTCCGTGCCGTTTGTCAGCGACGTGCCGCCCCAGACGTACGGATTCCCGAGGAACTGTTCCGCGTAGGAGACGATTTCCGCCCGCGTTGCCGTCGTCATGCCGCTGTAGTACGAGAAGGCCGACGAACTAAAGGTCGGGATCTCCTCAGTCGTGACCGTGAGGTACGAGAACGCGGGGTTTTTCGCGGGGCTGACCGTTGTCTTTGCGGCCGGCATGCGTCCCGCGCCCGTCTCCTTCACAACCGTGTCCACACCGCTGCCGGTCCTGACCGCGTCCGCCCTGCAGAAGCCGCGGACATCGCCGGACTCGATATAGATCCATCCGTCGCCCTTGTCTTCCAGCACCCGGCCAAGGACGCCGCGCTCCATGGTGCCGATGACCGCTGCGGTGTCTTTCTTCTTCGCGTACACCTTCGTGCCGTCCGCCCTGCAGAGGGCATAGGCGGCCTCATCCGCGCTTGTCATCTTCACGCGGAGCTTCTGGGCCGGGGTGAGGGAGTTAAGCCACATGGAATAGCCGTATCCGGACTCGCCGGACAGCAGGCCGCTGCCCGTCCCCGTGCTTCTAGACAGGGACGGGACCGTGCGCTTCGGGGCCGTCGTTGGTTTCGCCGCCGGTGTGGCGGTCGGCGTTGCCGTGGGGACCGCGGTCGGCTTCGCCTGCGGCGCTGCGGTCGGCTTCGCGGTTGGTGCCGCGGTCGGCGTGGCTTGCGGGGCCGTGGTCGGCTTTGCTGCCGGCGTCGTCGGGGCTGCGGTCGGCGCTTTTGTCGGGGCCGCGGTCGGCGCCGCAGGTGCCTCTGTGGGCGCTGTTGTCGGATTTGCCGCAGGAGTTTCCGTCGGTGTGGCCGCAGGCGCTGTCGGGGCGCTCTGCGGCGTCTCCGTGGGGGCTGCCGTCGGCTTTGCGGTCGGTGCCTTCGTCGGCGCCTTCGCCGTTGACGAGGCGGCTGATTCCGCCCGGCTCTCCGCCCTGCTTTCCGTTTTATTTTCTCTGCTTTCCGCTCTGCTCTCCACGGATGTACTCTTCGATTCCTCCTTTGCCGGGAGAGAGGCAGCCGAAGACGGGGTTTCCTTCAGGCTTTCCATCTCCGACCGGCTGGCCTTCGTATCCGCAAAAGACGATACAGGCGCGCACGTCATCATCACGGCGGCAAGGCCGATCGCTGCCGCCCGTTTCATGCGGCCTGTGCCGATATGGTTCGTTTTTCTTTTCACTGCTCTCCTCCTGTTTCTGCATCCGCTGACTCGTTCACCGCTTCATACCACGCGATGCCGCCGCCCTTGTATCCCTTGTCAAGGCTCTCCGCGCACAGCACGGCGTCCGCCGTGTACAGGTACTTCGCATCCTGCGAGACGCTGTAGACCGGCACGCCGCTTTCGGCATCCGCCGCGTAGAACGCGATGCCGGCATTCGTCCAGCCATCCTTCGTCAGGGCATCCGCCTCTGCTTTCTTTATGGTGTAGCGGTCCGGCTGCCCGTCCTTCTTGAACCGGACGACCGGCGTATCGGATGTCTCCGGCGCATACCAGGCAATGCCTTCGTCTGTCCAGCCATTCCGGGTGAGCTTCCGGTATTCGGTCGTGTTTCTGGCCACATAGAGGTGCTGGCCGCTGCCGCCCACCAGGGAATGGATGATGACGAGCGGACCGCTCTCCGAACCCTTCAGGCTTTCCTTCTCCCCGTTCCGGATATAGTCGAGGTAGTCGTTGAGGTACTTCGTGCCGTAGGCTTTCTTCAGGACCGGCTTTTCCGCGATGTAGTAGTTCACGTCAAACGCGGACGATCCGCGCCGGCGCTCTTTAATTCCGTACGTGACAAAGTGCTTAAAATACGCCGTCTCGTCATCCCCGTACTTTTTCGCAAGGTCCGGGTTGTTCGCCCGGTAGTATTCGTAGTCGTAGACGGCCGAGAAGTCGATGCCGTGCCACACGGCCGGTACAGTCGTGTGGCCGTCCCGTCCCTCGCCGTAGCCGGACCGGATGTAGTGAAGATAATAGGCGGTCATATCGCTGCCGTAGGCTTTCGCAAGGTCGCTGTAGCGGGCCTTGTAGGCTTTCGGATCGAAATCCGCGGACGCCTTCCGCCCCTCCGCCATGCCGTGCGTGATGAAGTGACGGAAGTACGCCGTCTCATCATCTCCGTATGCCTTCGCAAGGTCCGGGTTGTGGGACCGGTAATACTTGTAGTCGTAGACATCCGAATAATCGCTCGTGACGAGCTCCGAAAGGCGCTGGTAGAGCTTTGATGCGTCCGCCTTGCTTAACCGTGTCCTGCTCATCTTGTTTCCGGCAAGGGTCATCCCCTTTTCAAGGTCGATATATCCGATCCGCTTGTCGAGCCCCTTCTTCATCGTGGCGTTCCAGGTCTCTACCGCTTTGGCCGTCACACGCCCTGTAGTCTCCCCTGGGGCCGTCGTGACCGCCACATAGTATACGGTGACGCCCTCCTTCTCCCAGGCGTCCATGTGGCTGTTCAGGAGCCGTACATAGCGGGCCGCAGCTCCCGTGTTCCCGTCTTCGAGATCGTTCATGCCGAGCATGAAGACAAGGACGCTGCCCTTGTGCAGCTTTTGTTCAATCTTCTTGATGCCGGTCTTGGCCTGCCACCAGTAGTTGTCCATTGTATCGGCGCACCAGTAGACCGATCCGTCCTGTTCATCAATCACGGTCTGCCTGTGCGGCTTTTTTTCCGCCGCGCAGTAGAGGTCCGCCATATGCGTATCGCCGGCGTACACAACCTGCGGCTCCTCGGTCGTGCCGGAAACGGTCGTACTGTCCGCGTCCGCCAATGCGGCAACCGGCATAAGCCCCGTCCCGGCGATCGCGGCCGCAAGAGCCGCCGCTGCTGCTATCTGTTTTCTGATCAAATTCCCTTTCCTCCTGACAAAAAAATACCGTCACTGTTTATATGCAAGATTTCCGCGGAAAAAATGCGGATTCGGGAAAAGGCCGGACGGACACAAAAAAAGAAGGGGACGCGCCCCTTCTCTTTCTGGTTATTTTCTTTTCTGCCGTCACAGATCCTGGACGGCTTCCTTCGAAAGACGGCAGATGTTGCTACCGTCTCTCGTGCAAATATTGTATTGGGCGGCGGACTCCGTTCCGAACGTGAGAATGTTCACGTCAGGCGTTCCGTCCGCCTTTGTGCCATACCGGACAAAGAGGCCATCGCCCGGTTTGCCGGACGACTTGCCCCAGTCCGTCGTGACAGTATAACTGCCGTCACTGTTTCGGACCACATCTGCCCCGTCCATGAAGGACGGCAGACGGTCTCCGATCAGAGCGGCCTCCGTGACCTTGGGACGGGAATAGATCTTCCCGTCCTTCTCAAGAATTCGACTCTCATCGGCAATGACCCAGGCATTCCAGCCGGACTTGGTTCGGGTCTCTTTCTCGTAGGCGATGACAACACCGGCCGATGCTGTCTCCTCACCCTCAAGACAATCGAGGGCAAACTTTCCGTCCGAACGTTTCCGGACGGTCTTCGCGAGGAACGCCGGGATGTCCGCTGCCGTCCGGAGACGGAATGCAGCTTTCTCCACAGCGTCCTTCTGAATGCAAAAAGTCTTAACTTCGTTCATAGCTTTTCTCTCTTTCCCCGGGAACTCCGTCCCGGCACACAATTTCTGGAACGGAGCCTCTTTCATGCTCCCTTCCTCAATAACAGATATTCTTTATTTGCAAGATTCCCGCCGCGGGAAGAAAATGCTGGATGGCATCCCGAGCATAACCGTACCGACAGGGTTCTGACGCAAGGCAGGTCTGGCAGACGGATTGTGACTTCCAGTATGCCATATGGTTCGGGACCGGATTTTGCATGGGGTGCGATTTTTCGGGGCGATCCCTATTGTATATGAGTGTATGTAAATAAGAGTAATTAAGAAGTTAGTAGTTAAATAATAATTGGAGGGGCCCCAAAGCCTTGATTTTACTGGATTTTTCGCTCCTAAATAAAACCTTTTGTGACGCCAAATAAAACCTTTTGTGACGCTTACTAAAACCTTTTGTGACGTTATTAAAACCTTTTGTGACGCTTTGTGAACCTCTCCACCTGAATAGAATTCAGACGGAGCTTCCCAAGGATTGGCATGCTCCTTGAGGAATCATTACGGGCCTGATAAGGAGGCAGTTGTGGGCGGTGACGGTTTGCGCACATCAGCGGTACGGTGCTTTACACCATATCTCCGGCCACGGTCGTCCCAACAGGTTCCGCTTTTATCTGGCACGCTTTCCGTACCCTGAAAACTTACGAAGGTTCCGCAAGCTTCCAAAGCGTAGACAGCGTACACGCGGTTCTCTTTCCCAGTTCGGGGATTTCTGCCCGGAGCCGGGTCCATGCCTCAGATGACATGAATTTCTCCATCGCGCGGAGGAAATACCTCGCGGCGATGTTGTAGGAAGCAGACAGGTCGCAGTCATAACGCTTCCCTGTCTGGAATGTGCATTTTGAAAAATCGGACATATCCCTGGTGACTTTCCCGGAACCGTCGTATGCGAGAGCCGATGTATTCCTCGGATTGATGAGGAATACCCGGATATGGGCGCGGAGCGCCATGCTCTTCACAAAATCGCGGATACGGCACTTGCACCAGTGGTGAATGCGGTCCTTGTGCCGGCCCCGGCCCTTCATGCGACCCAGATGCTCCAGAACAATGCCGTATGCATGGCTTGACACAGCCCGGTCCACGATCCAGCGGGCAAGCTGCCGGACGTAATTGTCTTTCAGGCAGGCCAGTTTGGTATACAGCCGGGACAGACGCTGCGGGCCGCTCTTTCTCTGGATCATGCGGATTCTTGTCAGCACGCACTCAATCGCCCGCCGTTCTTTTTCGAACGGATCAAACGCACGGGAATAGATATATCCCCAGGCATCAACAGCGGAGCAGACAGCCCCGTGATTGATACCGAGGTCCACCCCGAGGATGATCTGCTCGTCCGGCGGAAGCTCGTCCAGCTTTCCGGTTTTCACCTGAAACGGGAAATACAGGCAGTACCGGTGATAGGCGTAGACGAGTGTCGGGCTTTCCATCTTTCCAAGGGAAGAGTCCGCCGCCGCTTTGATCAGGGATCGCAGGTCCCGCTGCGGCATGCCGACTGTAACCCAGTCCCATGTGCGGCGGATAAACACCTTGATCTGTACTCTGCGGCCGTCCTGCTTGTAATTCTGCTTACGGTAGAGTACCGGGAATGCGTTTGTTTCGAACGAAAGGCGCGGAGGCTTCTTCCGAAACCGTTTTCCTGCAGACATGGCCGTGTGCTTTTCCTCTTCCCACGCGGCGAGGCGTGTCTGATAGGACGAAACCTGTCCGATGGCATAACTGATCGCCGCTCTCCGGAGATAAGACGGAAACTTGTAGTAAAGCCTGTCGAAATCCGGGTGTTCCGGGTCGGGGTTGTCTGTCGTCTTATGGATCAGAGTCTCCACAGCGTTGATTCTATTCTTTGCGGAAGACAGAGCCTCAAGGCTGTCCCAGTGCGCCAGCACCACGTTCCCGATATACCCACAGGCAGAACGATAGAGTGCAAGTGTCTGCGCAAACACGCGGCGCTGCCCACAGCTCATATGATTCAGTTCTGTCTTACGGATAACACGAGGCCGTTTCACAGGTATCTCCTTTGATTCAGTGATTTCTTATGCTATAATCAGTATAGCACAAAATGCTTAGTTCTACAAGGAAAATAACTGATTGCATTCAGGTTCAGGGCACGTCGGAGCATGCCACAAAAAAAGAAATGATCCCGCTCTGGCGGGATCGGATGCGCCTCTAACTCCACCTGATACAGTAGCTCAGATGAAGAATGCGAACCGGCGCGTATGTTCAATATGGGCGTCCATATCATTTATTCATACTTATCCACAGGCAATAGGCACTTGTCCACATGCTATCAACAGGTAATTCACAGAAAATATTTAATTCTCCACAGGATATCCACAGGTATTTACACAGGCAAAACACCCCTCTCCGGTGCTCTTCCGGGGCCTTCCGGGGCCTTTTCGGGAGGACTACGTCCGGGTTTCATTTCAGGGTGCGTTTGCGGCCCTCAGGAATTTGCAATATGGGCGCCCATATCCTATAATAGGTGTTGGTGAGGGGCAGAGGCACTACATTTGGTATGGCGGTACCGGACGCGGTGCCCACCTTCATCAATAATGTGAAGTCTCTTTAAAATGAGGCTGGTATTGAAATGGCGGTACCGGGTGCGGTGCCCGTCTTCATCGCTTAAAGCCTTTCCACCTCTGGCTCTGGTGAGCCGCCCCCGTCCGGTGAGAGGTCCGATTTCTCTCAGAGGCTTGAAGGCTTGATCCTTCTTCAGATACGCCCCCATATCATTTCAGGGTGCGTTTGCAGGCTCTGAAAATTTGCAATATGGGTACCCACATCTTATAATTAGTGTTGATGAAGGACGAGGGTACAACATCTGGTAGACGATTCCGAGTATGGTACCCGCCCTCATCGATCTGAAGCCTCTTCAGTGAGGCTGGTATTGAAATCTATATTGGGACTTATCAGGCATTGGTTTTTCTTTTTTCTTTCATCTCTAATGCCTGTGCCGATGTAGGATGAAACATCCTGTCAAAGAGGCAAGCGCCTTGCACCGGCTCCTCTCTGCTTTTGGCTCCGGCGAGCAGCTGCACACCCCCTTTCCGCAGCCGGCGGTTCGACTCCGCCCGAAGGCTTCCTTGGGACAAAGCCACTGTGCCCTGGTGAGCATATATGTGAGCTGGATTCCCTGCCTAACACGCATATGCGTGCTTCGTTTATGTTCACCGGGCGCGGTTTCGACTATTCCCGCTGCCCGTGCCGGCGTAGGGCGAGTCACTCTGATGAAAGAAACAAGAGTTCCGCGCCGGCCTCCTTTCCGTTTCCGGCCTTGGCGGGTGGCTGCATTTCCCCTCATTTGCAGCTGGCGGTTCGATTCCGCCCGGAGGCTTCCTTGGGATAAGGCCGCAACATATGTGAGCTGGATTCCCTGCCTGGTGCGCATATGCGCGCCGTCATACTGGGCTTATCGGGCAACGGTCTTTTACTTTACTGGGTTTCTCGCCGCTGCCCGCGCCGACGTAGGATGGTCCGTCCTGCTAAGAAGCAAGAGCTTCGCGCCGGCCTCCTTTCCGTTTCCGGCCTTGGTAGGTGGCTGCAATTCCCCTCATTCTTGTAGCTGGCGGTCCGATTCCGCCCGGAGGCTTTCCAGCGGACACACACGTATCCATTGGAATACGAGCAGGAGTATTCCAGCTCCCAGCTCGGGCCAACGTTGAATGGTTCATCCAGCTTAAAGGGGCAGGAGCTCCGCGCTGGCTTCCTTTCTGCTTTCGACTCTGGCGAGCCTTCGCATTTCCCCATCATTTGCGATAGGCGGTTCGATTCCGCCCGAGAGCTTTTCAGCCCCTTAATGGGGCTTGTATTATTTCCAGCCCTTTATGGGGAATTAACCGGCTTTTTGCTTTCTTTAAAAGGAGATTCATCATGACCGATATCGGTTCCCAAACGTATACGTGCAAGTACCCGGACGGCTGCGTCAAGACGCTGACCTATACCGAGATTAAAAAGCATAATACAGCGATCATCGAAGACAACGTGATGTACGGCTATATCCATCCGGAAACTTATTCCGATCAGGAAGTTGAGGAATATGAGCGGAAAGCGAAAGCGGAAAACCGGTCATTCCTTGCGTTTCTCCGGGAGCATCCGGACATCACCATTACACTCAATCTGCAGACAGAACTGTACGCAGCGCAACCGATGGCGGTTGTACTGTAACCCGTCTGTTGTTCTGCATAAGAAGGAGGGGATTTTTATGGCAGACTTTATCAAAAATGAAGCACAGGAAGAGGCCGTCCGGACGATCCATGGACCGGTCATCCTGATCAGCTGCCCCGGCAGCGGAAAAACAACGACGCTGATTAGGCGCATCCACGCGATGATTCAGGCCGGCGTGAGGCCGTCCGAGATCCTGATGGTCACATTCGCGAATGCGGCCGCGAGGGACATGAATGCCCGTTATGCCGCCATGTATGGCCGGAATCCGGGTGTCACGTTCGCAACGATCCATTCCCTTTGCTTTAATATCCTGCGGATTGACGGCGGGCTCACGAAGGACAGCCTGCTCTCCGAACGCGACAAGCAGGAATTCTTCTTCATGCGGCTCCGTTCCATGTCGTGGGTCAACGACGCGTGGGATATGACAAAGGCCGTTCTCACGGACTTGTCTGTCCTAAAAAGCGGGCTCTATCCCAGAGGCACGTTCCAACCGAAATCCTGCAAAAAGGATTCGTTTGACGCGCTCGTCCGCGCGTACGAAGATGAAAAAGATCTGGAAAATAAAATCGATTTTGACGATATGCTGACGCGTTGCCTTGCGCTCCTTGAAAACAGGCCGGATGTGCTGGCAAAATGGCAGGCACGGTTCCACTATATCCAGTGCGATGAGTATCAGGATACGAACGCGGTCCAGCGTGACATCCTGTACCTGCTGGCCGGGAAAGAGAAAAACCTTTGTGTCGTCGGTGATGATGATCAGAGCATCTACCGGTTCCGCGGGGCGGACAGCCGGATCATGCTCTCGTTTACGAACGATTTCCCGGAAGCAAAGAAGATCGTCATGTCCACGAACTACCGGTCGGCGCAGAAGATCGTCGATCTGTCCGGGCTCCTCGTGAAGCATAACCGTGTGCGCTTCAAGAAAGACTTTCTCTCCTTCCGCGGGCAGAGCGGCGAGACGGGGACGGCCGTTTACAAGGTCTATTCCTCACGGAGTACGGAGATGGATCAGCTGGTCAAATTCATCGAAGATCGGCATGCGCAGGGTGTCCCGTACAAAGATATGGCGGTTCTTGTCCGCACGAACCAGCAGGCGGCCCCGCCGCTGCAGGCGCTGTCCGACGCGGGGATTCCGTTCCAGACAACCGAGACAGTGAAATCCATGTACGATGACTGGATGTTCGAGGACATCGAGACCTATGTCCGACTCGGCATGGGCGAGGGAAGCAAGGCGGATATGCTCCACGTCCTGAACCGTCCGAGTCGGTACTTAAAACCGTCTCTTTTCGCGGATGCGGACTATACCACGCCGGATATGCTGGCGGCCGTTGAGGCGCTGCAGTGCGGCCCGCAGTGGAAGTACACCGCTGCCCGGAAAAGCATCGCGACCTGGATGAAGCAGTTCGGCCCCGGCACGATCACGGCCGATACAGAGGTCGCGGATCTGTTTGCCCGGATCAAGGCCATTAACTACCGCAAGTACATCACGCAGGCGGCGGAGTTCCGGAATGCCGATGAGCAGGAAGCGCTGGAATCCTTCAGGGCGCTGCACGATGATGCCGTGCAGTTTAAGACCGTCGGCGAGTGGCTGGCACACGCGAAGCAGGTGAGCGCTGCAATCCGTGAAACGAGCCGGAAAAAGGACCGGGACGGCGTTATGGTGACGACCATGCACAAGGCGAAGGGCATGGAGTGGGATACGGTCTTCCTTTCCGGCGTGTCCGCTTCCACCCTTCCAGGCAAGAACACCGAACCGGCGGATCTTGAGGAGGAGCGGCGAATTTTATACGTCGGCATGACACGTGCCAAGAACGCGCTTTATATTTCCTGCACCGGCACGGAGTCACCGTTCATGCAGGAAGCTATGCATGATCTCAGGGAAAAGGAGCACCCCACGATCCAGAAGAAGCTGGCCGGCGCGCCCGTTGAGCACCAGAAACTCGGCCGCGGACAGATCGTGTGTTACTTCCCCGACCACGTCGTCATCCGTTTTCCGGATCTCGGGAAGCAGAGCTTCGCCTTCCCGGAAGCGTTCCAGAAAAAAGTGCTGCAGTATGTGTGAGCCGTTCCCGAACGGGAAGCAGTACATATAGTCCCCTACTTTAAGATTTTGCCATTTCCTGCAAAATCTTAAAATACAGAGGAAAGAATAGCCCTGGCAATGTCCGGGGCTGTTCTTATTCCTGCCCATCGCATCGGCGTCCGTCATCCGCCCGCCAAGAACAGGCTGGGATTTGGCCGCCAACACTGGTACAGTGGAAAGAAAAGAAAAGAAAAAAGAAAACAAAAAGGAGAAACCCCATGTGCGCAGAATCGTACGATGTGGCGCTTATCGCGCGGTATATCATCCACCGGTGCGCGGAAACCGGACATGCGTGCAGCCTGCAGAAACTTCAGGCCATCCTGTATTTCGTACAGGCTGATTTCCTGGTATACGAAACCCATCCCTGCTTCGCAGACGTCATCGAGGCCGGCGCTCACGGGCCGGCTGTGCGGGCAGTTTCTCGCAGGTATTGCGTCTACGGCAGCACCTCGATTCCGGATCAGGGAACGGACGGATTTTCCGCGATTGCGGAGAAAGATGCGGCCCGGCTTGATGCCATGACCGACGACGCGGCGCGGTATTCCGCGGCGGTATTACGCGAGATCATCCACCGGCAGCATCCGTGGAAGGAGGGACGCGCCCGCGTGGATCACGTCATTCAGAACAAAACACTCAGGGCATACTTTGCCGGTTGACATCCACCCCACGGTTAAAACCGTGGGATTCCTTAGATTAAGGTCCCATCACCTGTCCGTATAGGACAGGATATAGAGACTGTTTTCAGGATTTACCGCCCCTGGACTCCCCGAAAGGAGCTTTTTG
>Ga0256404_1011496_pt1 | contig 11837 bp, 5 predicted proteins | sample RumenRJG_01DNA_FD_185990 | JGI IMG/M metagenome (GOLD analysis project Ga0256404, IMG submission 185990) | Bovine rumen microbial communities from Lethbridge, Alberta, Canada - RJG_01 | ecosystem: Host-associated > Mammals > Digestive system > Stomach > Rumen | place: Canada: Alberta | collected... | reverse complement strand
CTTGCATGTGTTAGGCACGCCGCCAGCGTTCATCCTGAGCCAGGATCGAACTCTCATCTTATAAATGTAAGAGATTTCTCTCTTTAAGTTCTTCCCGTTAGTCGTCGTTGAGCCTGAAGCTCACCGACGATCCTGCTACGCAGGACACCGATCATAGATCGGCGCATATCGTTCCGGAGTTTTCTGAAGAAAACTCCTTCGCTCAAAACTAAAGCTTGGCTTTTGTTCTGTCCGTTTATTCTTTACTGCGAATAAATTCGCTTACGATTTGCATCGTTTCTGAAATTCTAATTCTTAGAATCTTCAGGGTCTGTGTATTAATCGATCTTTGATTTTCAAGGTTCTTTTCGCCTGATTTAGAAGAACTGGTGTTCCGCATCTCTCAAGCGCTCAGTTATAATAGCAACTCGATTTACCTATGTCAATGGTTTTTGAAAAAATTTGTAACAAATTTACGGTTATCTGTTTTTCATACGTTTATTCGTCATGTTCTTTCAGTCTCATTACAGCTTCGTGTCATATAGTATAGCCATCCCAAGAAAACAAAAAAGAGGTAAATTAAAAATGAAAAAGAATAATTTAACAAAGAAAATGACAATTATAGGTATTTGTGCACTTCTCGGAGTCGCTTCCATAGGTGCCATCGCATCTTTTGCAGATGAGACTGCAATTACTGCAGAGACAGGAATGCCTCCTATGAACAACGGCATGTATATGGGTAAAATCACTGCTATTGAGAGCGGCTCAATCACTATTGAGACCATGGGAGGCGGACACGGCATGGGCCATGGAGAACGTATAAATCAGGATGGAACTCTCCCTACCAATGCTTCCGGCGAGACCGAGACACCACCAGAACTTCCTACCAATGCTTCTGGCGAGACTGAGACACCACCAGAGCTTCCTACAAATGCTTCTGGCGAGACCGAGACACCTCCGGAGCTTCCAACAAATGCATCAGGTGAGACTGAGACTCCTCCAGCCGGCGGAAATGGTAATGGTGGTCAGCATACTGCAACAACCATAACTTTCACAGTAGACAGCTCTCTTACGAGCAGTTTCTCTGTAGGTGATATGGTTGAAATCACTTCCGCAGATGGTGTTAATGCTACAGCCATAACTGCAGCTCAGGCGCCTCAGGACCAGTCTTCTGCATCTTAATACGATAATGATACATCACCTTTGATAACTGTTCTTAAAACCTAAAAGAGAGGGCTGTCGCTTTATTGCGACAGCCCTCTTTTATGAAGAAGTGTTTGATTATTGGTGAGGTTTGGTAATTAAAAATAGATTTACTTATTGTTTTTAGCTTTAGCCCTTGCAGCCTTTCTTCTCATGTACTCTTCTACCGATATACCTGCGATTGCTGCAGAAGCAAATATTAACCAGCCCATCTTGAATGGCTTGTTCTGAGCTACTGATGATAACTCAGGAAGTACATCGGCCTCATTGTTTGTAGTTGATGCACCATCTGATGTTATCCTTGTTGCGCCAAGAACTGACTTATCTTCATTGTTTTCTGTATCTGATGATTCTACAGATCTCTTTACTGATGAAGATGATTCTGCTTTATTTACAGAAGCTGACTTTGTCTTTGTAGTATCAGCAGCCGGCTTGTTTTTATTAGCTGTCTTCTTGCTTGAAGATGTGCTTGTATTGGTGTTTGCAGTTGTCTGTGCTGAACCGTTGAGGTCTTCGATTCTTGAAGCACCAAGAACTGCTCTTTCTCCCTCAGCCGCTGTAGCCGAAGCTGTGTCAGTTATATTGCCTGATGCAGCTGAACTGCTAGCTGCATAACGTGAGCTTCCTGAGTAACCGGAACTTCCGGATGATGAGCCACTTGCCGAAGAGCCGGAAGCTGATGAACCTGAGCCACTTGTTGATGAACCTGAACCGTTAGATCCTGAAGCGGCCTCAGCAGCTGCGGCATCAAGCTCCTTCTGCTTTTCATCGAGAGTTGTCTTTGCATCCTCCAGATTGTCCTCAGCAGTTACAAGAGTCTCCTTTGCATTCTTGAGCTCAGTTTTAGCTGCTTCAAGATTTGCTGTTAATGTCTTAAGCGTTAACTCGTACTGAGACTTGGTTACAGAATTTGAAACGCTGAGGTTCCTGATCTTTTCTTCAAGAGCATCAACATTCTTCTGAGCTGTTTCAACATCTGCAGCGGCCTTTTCTGCAGCATCCTTGAGATTCTCGTATGCTGCAAGAGCGTCGCTGTATACTGCGCCTGCATTTTCAACGAGCTTGGTTATATTTTCAACTTTGGACTTGGCTGTCTCATAAGCAGCATATGCATCGTTCTTGCCAGCCTTAGCTGTCTCATAAGCAGCATATGCATCGTTCTTGTTAGCCTTAGCTGTCTCATAATCATTATAAGCAGACTGCTTGTTTAACTTAGCTGTCTCATAATCATCATAGGCAGACTGTTTGTTTAACTTAGCTGTCTCATAATCATCATAAGCGGACTGCTTGTTTAACTTAGCTGTCTCATAATCATCATAGGCAGACTGTTTGTTTAACTTAGCTGTCTCATAATCATTATAAGCGGACTGTTTGTTTAACTTAGCTGTCTCATAATCATTATAAGCAGACTGCTTGTTTAACTTAGCTGTCTCATAACTATCATAAGCAGACTGTTTGTTAGACTTGGCTGTCTCATAATCATCATAAGCAGACTGTTTGTTTAACTTAGCTGTCTCATAACTATCATAAGCAGACTGTTTGTTTAACTTAGCTGTCTCATAATCATCATAAGCAGACTGCTTGTTAGACTTGGCTGTCTCATAATCATCATAAGCAGACTGCTTGTTAGACTTAGCTGTCTCGTAAGCAGTATTGGCAGACTGCATGGTTGACTTAGCTTCATCACGAGTGTTTCTATAGGTATCTATAGTTTTAGCGGCTTCATTTCCGGCAGCAATTTCATCCTTATGCTCATCTGAAACTTTCCTAAGTTCAGTTTCCTTTTGAGTCACTATGTCGCTGGCCTCCTGGTGAGCGGTCTCATAGGAATTAAGGATACCTTTTCGTGATGTGAATACCGATCCATAACTATCAAAAGGCCATAAATACAGATTATTTCTTTCAAATACTCTTATGTTTCCACCGTCTTTACCTTCATCGGTGTAAAAATCAAAATATCTGGTTGTTCCATCAATCTTAACAGCAAAATAGTGATTACGTCCTGTAGCCTTATTGAAATTATAAGATTCTATTTCACCAACCTTTGAACCCTGATTTTCAAAATACAGTTTAACAAGAGGGTAAGCTATATTATTCATATTGTCTTCCGGTTCATTCCAGGCCTTTGTATTAGAGAAATAAACCTTATTGTCCTCAAGTTTCTTGAGATCGTTTTCCGCCTTTGTAAGAGCTTCCTGGGCTGTATTCACTAATCCCTGAGCTTCATTGCCTTTTTTGATTATCGCTTCTTCAGCTTCGACTTTTTCTTTAGCTTCATTATAATTCTTTTCAGCGGTAGCCTTATTTGTTTCTGCAGTAGTAAATGCTTCGTCAGCAGATTTCTTGCCGGATTCAGCTGCAGTAAATGCCTCTTCAGCAGACTTCTTGTTAGATTCAGCATCAGCGAATTCCTTGTCGGCAGTTGATTTGTTAGATTCAGCAGTAGCAAATTCCTTGTCGGCAGTTGCTTTGTTGGAAGCTGCAGTATCAAATTCCTGGTCAGCAGTTGCTTTGTTGGAAGCTGCAGAAGCAAATTCCTGATCAGCAGTTGCTTTGTTGGAAGCTGCAGTATCAAATTCCTGGTCAGCAGTTGCTTTGTTGGAAGCTGCAGTATCAAATTCCTGGTCAGCAGTTGCTTTGTTGGAAGCTGCAGTATCAAATTCCTGATCAGCAGTTGCTTTGTTGGAAGCTGCAGAAGCAAATTCCTTATCGGCAGTTGATTTGTTAGATTCAGCAGTATCAAATTCCTGATCAGTAGTTGCTTTGTTGGAAGCTGCAGTATCAAATTCCTCTTCAGCAGTCTTCTTGTTAGATTCAGCAGTAGCAAAATCATCTTCAGCAGTCTTCTTATCAAGAGCAGCCTTTTCAGCTTCTGCCTTTATACTGTTCTTAACAGTTTCTTCGTATTCCTTCTGCTCATTCTGAACGATTTCCAATGCCTTTGCTGTCTGGTCGGCAAGCTTGTCAGCAAGCTCCTTTGCTGCTTCAAGGTCCTTCTTTGCTGTTTCTGCGTCAGCGCCTGTCTTTGAGATAGCCTCATCGTATTTTTTCTGGGCCTCATCGAGATCTGAAAGAGCCTTATTATATTCTGTCTCAAGGTTTGAGTACTGGTTCTCAGCTGTTGTAAGCTCCTTCTTTGCCTCTGCTACAGCCTCTTTTGCTGCCTCAACAGCTTCATTTGCCTTCTTTACATCAGCATCAGTTCCGTTTGTGCCTGCGGCAGCATTAACGATCTTGTTTGTTTCTTCGATAGTCTTGTTGACATTCTTGGTGATGCCGCCTGCCTGACCGGCAACAGTCTGGATTTCGTTGGAGACATTCTCAACATTATTCTTTGCCTCGTTTACGGCCTTCTCATCTGATACGAGATCCTTTACATCATCATTGATAGTCTTTGTATCTTCTTCTGATACCTTATTAACAGTTTCTGATAAATCTGAGTATGTATCTTTGATTTCCTTATTCTTCTCTTCTCCGACGATTGAATTATCCTCAGCATCTGAAGAATCACCGGACATACCGTCATTCACGTCCTGAGAGTTGCCTTCACCCGGTACATTAGCATCCTGAGAACCTGTTTCAGCGGTGTTTCCGTCCTGAGAGTTGCCTTCACCCGGTACATTAGCATCCTGAGAACCTGTCTCAGCATCATTTCCGTCCTGAGCTTTACCGGCATCTGGCCCATTTACATCCTTGGGATCTGTCTCAGAACCTGTTTCGTTCTGGGAGTTGTCAGAAGTTGAACCGTTTCCATCCTGAGAGTTATCTTCGCCCGGTACATTAGCATCCTTAGAACCTGTCTCAGCATCATTTCCGTTCTGAGACTTATCGGCACCTGACTCATTTGTATCCTGAGAAGCTGACTCGGCAGCATTTCCGTCCTGAGAGTTGTTTTCATCAGCCTCGTCAGCGTTCTGAGAGTCTGGTTCAGCATCCTTCTCGTTGCTGTCATCCTTTGTTGTATGGTCACTTGACTCTGCCTTTTCGATAGCATCGCCTTCTGACTTAACACTGTCAGATACATCTGAAACACTGTCGCTAAGGTCATCAGCGGCGTCTGAAACGTCAGCTGTTTCTGACTTTTCCGATGATAACTCTGTTACAGAATCCGCATCAGAGTTATCGTCGGAATTTGCCTCTGCCAAAGCTGTTATAGGCTGAAGAGCCATGCTTGCGGAAATACCGATTGCCAAAGCTGTTACGATCTGCTTCTCAAGTTTGTTCTTCTTCATTACTACTTCCCTCATTTTTAATAATAATCAAACACTGTAAATTGCTTTACCCCATTGAAAACATCCTACAGTATCAGGTATTAAAGAAAGCATTATGTCTTAATTTTATTTTGCGATATTGCGGTTGATATTTAAACTTTTCTTCAGCTTTTTAATAAAAATGCAAAAAAATCCACAACATTTAAGTTATGGACCATTTTTAAATCAAAACAATTAAAAAACATGAAATGCAAATGACACATAAACATCAGTCTCCTTTCGGTATCCTGTAACCGATGACGATAGGTGACTGTGTATAGTTGAGGGAAGGAGAATTCTAACAGGTCGATGCTCCCGTCAGCGCATAACAAAAAGAAATACGATACAGACTTTCGAAACTAACACCATCAATAAGGATGATCTACAGTTTTTCCAGTTTTACCCTGAAGGAAATCTGTCTTTCCGTCGGCATATCATCAAACTGTATGACATAGGCGTTTTTATCCATGTCCATATCTTTTATGCAGCCCTCTCCGAAGGCTTTATGTTTGATCCTGTCTCCGATGCTGAAAAGATCCGAGTGGGTTGTCACACGGAAATGAGAATCTACCAGCTGTATATAGCTTCTGGCCTCGGAAAGGAGTGAGGCCTTGGGAGCTTCTGTGTAACTGAGAAGTCCGGGATCTATGTCCAGTATGAATCTCGAAGGGTATCTGGGAGAACCGTCAAAGTTTCTGCCTGCGGCTTCTGAAATATAGAGGCCCTTTTCTGCGCGGCTCATGGCAACAAAAGCAAGGCGGCGCTCTTCTTCCATCCCTTCCAGGGTGTTGGTCTTCTTGGAGGGGAATATACCCTCCGACATACTGCAAAGGAAAACATAAGGGAATTCAAGACCCTTTGCGGTGTGGACCGTCATGAGACGGACTCTGTCGCTGGTGTCCCGTATATCCATGTTAGAGAACATGGAAACACTCTTAAGATAACTTTCCAGATCTGTCTCCTCACCTGCGCTTGTCTCAAATTCAAATACAGATTGTTTTAATTCAGCCAGATTGTCGAGGCGTTCCTGAGATCCTTCGGTTCGGAGCATCTTCTCATAACCGGACTCGTTCAGTATGGAAATGAGAACCTCGGAAATGTTTTTTTCCTTATAGGAAGAAGCATATTTTTCAATGAGGGCTATGAACTGTCGTGCCCCGGTTCCCCGGAAGAGCTCATCATCCACGTTTTTTAACAGAGCATCGTAGAGAGTTCCGCCATTCTGCTGAGTATATTCCTCCAAAAATTTCATGCGGCGGACACCTATGTTCCGCTTGGGGACATTGGCAATGCGCCGGAATGACAGGTCATCCTTGAAAACCACCATTCTGAGATAACAAAGGGCGTCCTTGATCTCCATGCGTCCGAAGAACTGCACACCTGAATAGATGGTATAAGGGATCTTGGACTTCAGGAAGACTTCTTCTATGGTTCTGGTCACGTAGTGAGCGCGGTAAAGACAGGTGATGTCCTTATACTCCACTCCCATCTGGTGCAGGGTCTCAATGTTTTTAACTATCCATGTGGCTTCCTTCACAGCGTCATCCGCAAGATGGCAGACAACAGGAACGCCACCGGAAAGAACCGGCCTGAGATCCTTGGATACACGCTGTTTGTTCTTTCTGATAAGGGAATTGCATACCTTCAGGATCTCCGGTGTGGAACGATAGTTATCGAGCATCATGATGGTCTTTGTACCCGGAAAATGTTTGTCAAAATCCAGGAGGTATTTAACATTGGCACCTCTCCAGGTGTAGATGGTCTGGTCCGGATCCCCCACTATGAAAAGATTTTTGTGGTAGGCACACAGAACCTCCATGAGGCGGTACTGAAGAGGGTCTATATCCTGGAATTCGTCGATCTCGATGTACTCGAGTCTCTTCTGCCACTTGAGGGCTATATCAGGGTGTTCCTGAAAAATATAGAGACTGAGTATGATGAGGTCGTTGTAGTCCACCGCAAAGGTCTTCCTCTCCTGATAGAGATAACCGTAGAAAAGGATGTCATTGACCTCGGTGGCTTCCATGTATTTCTTATGAAGCTGATCTATGGGAAGATTTATCATGTCAAGGAAATAGGAGGGCTCGGAAATACACTTCCGCATCTCGAACATATCCCTTGCGTTACCAAAGGTCTTGTCCCGGAGTGTCAGCCCCCTTTCCTCATATATGATCTTCAGCATCTCGTCTATGTCACTGTTGTCCAGCACCATAAAGCTCTTGGGATAGCTGATGGCATGGCTGTCTTCCTGCAGGATGTTGACGCAGAAACCATGAAAGGTGTTTATATATCCTGTGTCGTTGTCTCCGGTCAGCTTGTGGATACGCTGGCGCATCTCATTGGCAGCCTTGTTTGTGAAGGTGACACACAAAATATTTCCGGGGAGAACTCCCAGCTCATTTACGAGATATGCAAATCTGTGGGTCAGTGCCCGGGTCTTCCCGGAGCCCGCTCCGGCTATCACACGGACAAAGCCTTCTGTGGATGTTACTGCTTCGGTCTGAGCTTCATTTAATCCTGCAAGAATGTCTTCCATAGAATTTCAACTTCCTGATAAAACTGGCATTTAAGTATCGCTAATGTAAATATAATAGCACATTTGTTCTTTGCTTTCAACACAGTGGGCCGCCACTCGTGGCAGGTCCCTTGGGGACCTGTCATATAGCCCCAGCCCTCGCGAAGCGCCTTTCAATGGGCTGGGGTTCCCACCCGCTCAGGGCACCAAATTCTGACCTGGGAGCCACAACTATGCAACGTCGACTTCGTTTCCGCCACTTGGCTATGCTCAGACAGTTACAAGCGGAGATAACTTGCCATCAGAAAGAATGATGATCTTCTCTGTGGCTCTGGAGATGGCTGTGTAAAGGCGGTGTCTGAAAAGCGGTCTGTCAGGGTATTCGCCCACTGTTACATCAGGGAGGATGACAGTGTCAAATTCAAGTCCCTTGGCGAGCTTAAGTTCCATAATGACAACTCCGCTCTTCGGAAGAGCTTCATAGGAACGGACTATATGAGGTGTTTCGTCCCCGAGACTTCTGCTGATGAGATTTATACCTGAGCGATCCTCACAGATTATAGCGGTGAGTCCCTCTTCCCGGGTGTTCTCGGCGATGACTGACTTAAGCTTCTCAACATAGTCTTCGTGGGTCTCACAGGTGATGACTGCAGGTTCGATACCCTCTCTCTGTACAGAATTTGTCTGTATACGTATCTCCTTTGGCAGAAGTCCTGTGAACAGCTTGGTGATCTCCGGTGATGAACGGTAACTGGTCATAAGAGAAAGGTTCGTGACTTCCTTGCCCTGAGAGATGAACCAGTTTTCGATGTCCCTGAAGGTCGCAGTTCCGCTGTGGATGGACTGGAACTCATCTCCCAGCATCATGAAATGGGCATTCCTGAAATATTTGGTCATAACCATGAGCTGTGCTTCGGTGTAGTCCTGAACCTCATCCACGATTACATAGCGGGTATTGTGATCGCTGAAGCCGGTCAGTGACATCTTGAGGTAGGTGTACTCAGCGGGAGTCAGATCCTCCTTGCCGAGTATGTGTTTGCCTATGGCGTCGATGTCCAGCCAGTCAAGGCTTCTGATCTTTTCCGCTACTCCTCCGAACTGGTTTTCATCCGGATCCTGATCGTCGAAGCTTATGTCTTCGGCACCCAGCTCCTTGTTCTTGCGCTCCATCTTTCTTGCGTTTTTACGTGCCAGCTCCTGAAGGTCTTCAACAGCTGTCTGAATGATCCATGAGGTGGATGATGAATTTCTGTACTTTCTCAGAACTCCTGCGATCTGCTTCTTATCAAGGACGCGGACACGCTTCAGATTGATATTGTGAAGGTAATGCTCATCGAGACTGAAGCCCTTGAGCCCCTCGTCTATCTGATGAAGTGAATCTGCTTCGGTGATATCTGCCTCACCCAGACTGTCAACTCCCAGAGAATCCAGGAAGTCTGACCATGTCATGGTTGTAGGATTGGCTTCACCCATTTCCGGAAGTACATGGTCGATATACTGCTGGAAAACAGGGTTCAGTGTGATGAGACATACCTGATTGGGTCTCAGGTTCTTACGTCTTCTGTAGAAAAGATAAGCTATTCTCTGAAGAAGTACTGAGGTCTTTCCGCTGCCTGCAATTCCCTGCACCAGGAGAACGGGAACATCCGGGTGTCTGATGATGGCGTTCTGCTCCTTCTGGATGGTCTCGGTGATGGACTGCATCTTGTCGGTGCGCTTTCTCGTGAGTGAATGAATGAGAAGGGGATCCTCAAGAGCGATTTTTGTATCAAAATAAGCCTTCAGCACATTCTGCTCGATGTCGAACTGACGGCGGAGCTTAAGCTCCACAGGGATCTTTCTTCCGTCAACATCATAGGAGGTCTCTCCCATCTGTTGATTGTAGTACACCTCTGCAATGGGACTTCTCCAGTCTACGACGACGGGTTCATGATCCTCATTGGAGACTGAGGTGGTTCCGATATAGTAGGACTCCTCTTCGGTCTCCTCCGGGAACTGCACATTGATACGGGCAAAGTAAGGCCGCGGCAGAAGTCTGTTGACCTTGGACAGAGCCGTACTTACTGTGCGGCTGCTGATATTAAGCTCCTCGACTGCACGGCTCATGGTCTCGAATTCGATGAGTGTTTCCTGAGATTCCTCGATGCCGACGAAGTCATACTGGAGATCGTCACTGACGGTGTTCTTTTCTTCCTGAGCCTGATTCTGGAGATCGATAAGCTCCGCCTCCATCTGGGACTTCATGTTTGTGAGCTTGTTATAGAGCTCTGTCAAATGTTTCTGTTCTTCTGTAAATATAGTATCCTGCATATCCTCTGATCTTTCTGTTAAACGGTAACTGCTCCGGGAAAAAATCCTGCTATTTTATTCTTATCGAGTTTTTCACCGATTATTATTAGTACATCTTCTGTCTGCCTTTTTACAGGGCTTATACTGATGCGCTCTTTTGTGGCGTTTATTTCCAGATATTCACTATCCGATAAAGTCATGAAGCCTTTGATTCTGATGATATTTCCGGCTTCGCGGTCCTGAAGGAGCTTACCGAGAAGGTCTCTTAAGTCCTCTTCACCGGTCCTGAATCCAAAATAGAACAAAGACTGAAAATCACTGTTGTCGGAAAGGGGCAGCTTTACATGACTGGCATGCCGGAAGCCGGCATTCTTTATGGATTCAAAGTCCCGGTCTGTAAATGTTTCCCAGTCCTTCGCGATTACGTCCTTTTCCATGGAAAATCTGCGCCTGCAGTTATACTTTTCCATGGCTTTGTTCAGGCGGGTTACGATCCTTTCGCTGAACTGCACATTATATGGATCCCCGGTGTCATGCAGCTTGCTTATCACCAGTTTCCCGGCACAGGCACTTTCTGACATGAGAAGGTACTCTGCTTCCGGAGAAAGCTCTGATGGGTTGTTTCCGTCCACTATACTTATGACAGATCCTGCCTCATACCATCTGTCCAGGGGACTCTCACAAAGAGTGTCAAAGAACTCGTCCATATCGTAGATTCCGCTCGGTTCGATGATGACTCTGGTGTAGCCAAGCATCCCCATGCTGATGAGCTTGGTCCTGAACCTTCGCTGATGTGCTTCGTGTCCGTCGCCGCCAACCACCATTTCAAGCTCGCAGTTTGGTCCCAAGAGCTCGTTCAGAAGTACCATGTCAATGTTTATGGCGCCGTAGTCGTTCTCGAGGATACATATCCTCTCCCCCTGTTCTATAAGATACCGGGCGTATTTTTTTATAAAGCTTGTTTTCCCGGAGCCCAAAAATCCGGTGATTAGATCTATTTTGATCAAAGACCTGATGTCCTCCTGTAACTTACTAAAAAACGGTTCCATATCGACTTCTGATATGTGAAGTCTGTTGGCTCAAATCAATCCAGTTCTTTCCTGAGTTTTCTTATGGCTCGCTGTTCTCTCTGTCGGATCGCTTCGATGGAGACACTGTAAAGTGCGGCAATCTCCTTAAGGGTATGCTGCTTACCGTCGTAAAGTCCGTATCGAAGCACCAGAGTATCTCGTTCGTCATCGGAAAGTGTGTTGAGGGAACGGTAAAGCTCCTGATGGAGCTCCTGCTCGATAACCGTATCTTCAACATTGTCCGGAGACATCCTGAGATCCCCGAGTTCGGAGGCGTCTTCCTCACTGTTTCCTATCTTACGGTTGAGAGAAGTCGTTCCCAGAACGATGTTGCTGAGACGAAGACACTTCCGGACCTCCTCCTCGGAGAAGCCGGTATCCTGCATGATGGCACTGATCATCTCGGTTCCTTCAAGATGCTCAAGATCGAATTTTCTTAAGACAGACTGGACTTTAAAGATTCTTTCCAGCTGATGGTTGGAAAGTCTGATTCCGAAGCCCGCGTTATATATCTCCTTTACTATACTGTCG